>Ga0315338_1003948_pt1 | contig 12265 bp, 11 predicted proteins | sample ASW8metaG_FD_204518 | JGI IMG/M metagenome (GOLD analysis project Ga0315338, IMG submission 204518) | Ammonia-oxidizing marine archaeal communities from Monterey Bay, California, United States - ASW #8 | ecosystem: Environmental > Aquatic > Marine > Coastal | place: USA: California | collected...
CCTCAAGAGTTACGACTGGGGTTTGGCCGAAACAGTGTTTTGCACCATAATACGGGCTTCACAAATAACTCCGCCTTTGTCTAGTAAGGATTTCATAATGCACCGGTTCATCTCGCAACGTCGCACACTGTTATTTCTGGTCGCAACTTTCGCCTTCATTTCATCGAGCAACTCTGCCCTCTCAGCTGAGCCGCTCGTCTGGAAATTCACGGCAGGCGATCAGCACTACTATCAAATGATTCAAGAGATGCAAATGTCGATGGATCTAGGCCCCACCGGCAATACAGAAACTTCCTTCAAACAGACAATGGACATGGTTTGGAAAGTCGAATCCCTCAACGAAGACGGCTCGGCCAAAGTCACCCAGCATTTCAACCGCATACGCATGGATATCAACGCCCCCGGTCAAGATCCCGTGCAATTCGACACCCAGTCTGAAGATGCCCCGCAAGGCTATGCCGCGATGCTTGCCCCCATGATGACTGCACTGACCACCGACAAGTTCACGATGACGATGGCCCCAAACGGCGAAATTTCGAACGTCGAAATCCCCAAAGCTTTTACCGAAGCAATATCCCGCGGCCCAGGTGCAGCCATGATGGGCGGCTTCGCCACCGAAGAAGGCCTCAAAAAAATGGCCAAGCAAGGGTCACTCACGCTACCAACTCCAGCAGACCTGACCGAAGGCCACGAGTGGTCCACCTCGATAGATATCGACAACCCAGCAGCAGGAAAAATCACTATTGATACCACCTACCGCTACGCAGGCGCCCGAGAAATCGACGGCCAGCAGTTCGAAATCTTTATTCCCTCAATCAATACGAGCTTCAACGCAGAAGAAGGGGACCAAGCTGCCCAGATCGAAGTTACCAATCAAGAAACCACCGGCGAAATCCTCTTCAACCGCTCCGCTGGGCGGCTCGAATCTTCAACCATCGATCAGAAAATGACCAACACCATCACCGTCGCTGGCAATACCATCAATCAAGATATCACCCAAAAAGTCACCTTCAAAATCATTGCACCTGAAGAGACCAAAGAATAATGCGAGCGTTGTCTGATGGCTAGTGACGAAACCTTAGCCAAGACATCTCAATCTACGTCATCAAAAACCAATGGATCCGCATCCTTCGCGTTGGTGATGCGTATCGATTTTTTCCCTTCCAAAAGGTCATCGATCACGTTGCCCACCAACTCTGCTCGCCAACCTCGGGCAAGCACCGGCAGCTTGTCTTTGCCGTCGCGTCTCGATTCTTCCGAAGCAAACCCCATCCGATAAGCGATCAAGTCGCGCACGCTACTAGCAGTTCCCACCATACTGGCAGCAATTTCCGCCCGCCGACAAATTGTTCCTAAAGCCGGTGCCAAAAACTGACCCAACAGACTCAGTTGCGAAGGCACTTGCTTCCGTCGCGATTTCGGCTCATTCTCGATCGGTGAATCCAACCCTCGCCGTACGCATTCGGCCAACTCATCCGCCTTGCGTTTGATCGCCCCGCGTTCCATCCCGCGAATCGCAAGTATCTGGTCGCTATTGCTAACTTTCCGCTTCGCAAGCTCAACTATCAAATCGTCTCGCAGAATACGTCGTTGCGGTATGTTCCGATTTTGGGCTTCTTGATAACGCCAGTGCCACAACTCACGCACAATTGCCAGATTCCGCGGCCCCAGCTTGCCAATGCCCGACACCCTTCGCCAATCCATCCGCGATTGCGCCGCGATCACTTCGTCCTGCCAGCTTTCTAATTCATCTTCGAACCACGAAAGCCGTTCTCTCTCAGTCAACAACTCGACCAACCGATTGTAGAGCGGAATCAGATACCGGACATCTTCCAGCGCGTAGTTAATCTGCGCCGCCGTCAGAGGCCGCCTGCGCCAATCCGTGCGTTGCTCGCCCTTCGCTGGCTTGTGCCCAACAAATTTGCTGACGACCGACCCGTAGGCCGAAGGAAATTCGTTACTACAAAACCCCGCTGCCAATTGAACATCGAACAACCGCTGCGGCACCTTATTCACCGCCCGCAGCATAAAGTTCAGTTCTTCGCGACCCGCGTGCAAGATCGTAATGTGGTCACCCTCGACCAACACCTTCCAAAACGGATTGACGTCTTCCAGGGCAATCGTGTCGATAACCGCCAGCTCGTCTTTCGTGGCAATCTGAATCAGACAGAGCTCAGGGTAAAACGTATCTTCCGAGACAAACTCGGTATCGATCCCAATAAATTCAGCTGTCTGAAGCCTTTTGCAAAGCTCTTCAAGCGATTTCGGGTCAGTTATCGTAGGAGCACTCACGGGATAGCGATCAGTTTACAGGTGGCTAATTAAAGGGCTGCCAATAGGGCAATCAGGCGATCAGGCCTATTCTACGGTAGCCCGTCAAAATTTGATAGCCATTGCTACCCAGCGATGAGCAAATCGCATTAATGCAGGGGAGCTGAAACGCTGGTGGGAGAAGCCACCTCTTGGCTGACCGTATCGTCTGGCGAGAGGTATCTCCAGTGAGTCAGCAGCAAGATCGGCAGCAACACCACACAGCTATAGGCCATGTAACCAAAGAAGCTCGGCATCTTAACGCCCGACTTCTCGGCAATCGCCTTGACCATAAAGTTTGGCCCGTTGCCGATGTAAGTCATCGCTCCCATAAACACCGCCCCTAAAGCGATCCCAACCAGCATCGGCTCTGGCACGCCACCCGTGGGGCCACCTAGGGCAGGATCTTGAGCCGCCTTAAAGAACACCAGGTAGGTCGGAGCATTATCCAAAAACGACGACAAGCCACCCGTCGCCCAGAAAAACCCGGCCGGACTGAGCGAAGCGGCCAAGGCTTTGCCCTGCTCGCCAAGAATCTGCAATGCTGGTTGCATGCAGACAAAAATACCAACAAACAAAGCCGCGACTTCAACAATCGCATGAAAATTAAAAGTATTCTTCTCGCGAATCACCTTCGAGCCAAAGTACAACGCCAACCCGACCAAGCTAAGCTGAACGGCCTCTCGCAAAAACATCCAAGAGTGCCAATCGGTTCCCGGGAATGGCTTCTTCGGGTCGAGCAGCGCCACAGCCAGCACCACACCTAATAGCAAGGGTCCATTCAAACCTAAACCGCTGATCTTCAGCCGACGGGTCTGTTCCACGTCGCGCTCGATATCTTTAACCGTCTCTTGAGGATAATAGAAAAACTGATCGGCTAAGCAGTACGCTAGTAGCAGCAAGCCGTTCACAAACAGCCAGGGGCCCCATAGACTTAACGTCCAAGTAAACGACACACCTTCTAAATAACCCAAAAACAACGGTGGATCGCCAATCGGCAACAAACAACCACCGCAGTTACATACTATAAAAATAAAGAACACCACCGTATGCTTCACGTGTTTACGTTCTTTGTTTGTCTCTAGCAGCGGACGAATCAGCAACATCGCCGCGCCGGTTGTTCCCACAAAACTAGCCAACAAGCCGCCCACCGCCATAAACGAAGCATTCGTCAACGGGTTGGCTCGCAAGTCGCCCTCAATCCGGACTCCACCGGCGATCGTATACAGGCTAAATAGCAAAACGATAAACGGCACAAACTCCGCTAAAAGTGCATTGCCGAGAATTGCCCCCACAAATCCGCCCTGCACCAACCCATCCGTCGGCGCTACCACCGTATGAGCTGGCCAATGTGCCTCGACCGGGCTGTGGTGAAGAAATGCATAATACGCCAACGTAGCCACACCTAAACCAGCGGCAACTTTAAAGCGATTTGAATTGTGCTCCCACCAATGCTCCGTCGCGCTCAGTAGCGGCAACAAAGCAATCGCTCCTAACAGCAGCACAAATGGGATCACCGTCCAATAGGGAGGAGCCATCGAAACACCGTGGTCGTCCGCGTGTGCATCGTGAGTCCCATGGTCAACCGTGGTTGCATGTTCTGTGACGGTCTCGTGATGAGCATGCCCGCCCACCACCATTTCGGTAGCCAGTTGAGGCAGTCCAAAAATGGCACTCGTCAGATAGATTCCGACAACCGAAGCTATGGCCCAAACGGCTACATTGCCGCTGCTGCGATGATGTCCGGGTGAGGTCATGCTTGCCATGTCCGTTGCCATAATTCTAGTTTCTTCCTTAGCGTCCTCGTCTCGTTGTCTCATCGGAATGAAAACAAGCAAGCCATTCAGACGCCCATCAATGGTCCAAGATTACGAAGTGCATGACCTTTCGTCTATGCCTGTTGATACGTTCTTCAGGCGTTCTGTTCTCATTCCCCCCCTGTTTCATGCCCATCAGGAGAGGCTAGACAGGGCCATCGAGGTTCTTGGCGACCGCCTAGCACTGAGAAACGGTAGGTCATCGATTCGCCGAACCTCACTGCAAAAGCAACTTCAATGCCCCGACTGGTCCACAGACCATCCCCCACGACCCATCAATTTCATACAACCAACCCAAACGTGCCACCTTCTGTCGATTCGACCCAGCAAGTACACTCTATTCTCACCCCCATTCTCCCCGCTGAGACTCGTCGCAGCCCCAGCTTTTAGCACTTTACCCCCCTGGCAATCCTAATGACCGAGGTCTGGCTGCATTCAAATCGAAGAATCTTAATGCTGGCCATGGTCCCCACAACCTTACTCGGGGCACTCGGCACGCTCATGTTCCTCCTCGAACTGCCTACGTTTGTCCAAATCATTGGCGGCGTGGTTGCCGTCGTGGCATGCCTGCTGCTCCTCGGCCTGTGTCAGCAACTTCTTCGACACCGCATCACACACCGCCCTGGGTTCGTCTGCTTCTATCTCAAATCCGGAAAACCTATCGAAGTCCCCATCCACATCGTCGAGGCATTCTTTCTTGGCCAAGGCCCTGCACACTTGCCCGGAGCAGATCAAGATCGCACCAAAACCGTCAATCTCGTCGTACGACTCTCCCAACGCGAAACCGATTGGGCCGAGCGTGATGTCAAAGAGGCATTAGGTTCCTGGAAAGAAGGCTACATCACCATCCGCGGAACCTGGTGCGAGCCCCTCACCAAGGACGTCATCCACCATCTCAACAGCAGCCTGTCACAAGCATCCAAAGCCGCTGCCGCTGAAAGCAAGGAGCCGACGCAGTGAACATGGACGATCAGCCACAAACTCTCAGCCCACAGCAAATCTCTCAAACCACACAACACCCGTCTGTCGCTCGCACAAACCTATTAATCAGTATTCGCTCACCCGAAGAAGTAGCAGCAGCCATTAGCGGTGGAGCCGATTGGATCGATCTCAAAGAACCCAAACTGGGCCCATTAGGCGCGGTACCTGTTGATATAGCCCAAAAAATTGTCGACGCTGTCGACGGTCGCCTGCCCATCTCCGCCGCCCTGGGTGAACTGCTGGAATGGGATAACGCCCCGGCACGAGACCTATTACGCTTGCCCGAAATCCAAGTCGTCAAGCTCGGCCTGGCCGGATGTGCTCAGCTCAGCAACTGGCAATCGCTTTGGAAATCTGCTGCGACAGCTATCGCCAAAACGGACCAAGATCTGGTCGCTGTGGCCTATGCCGACTGGCAACATGCCGGGGCACCTGCTCCCGCCGAAATCATCGCCACGGCAAACGCCGCCGGAAGTCGATATTTTTTAATCGACACGTTCGATAAAAAATCGGGGGGCCTCCTCACGCACCTATCCCTCTCCGAATTGACTCACATCCTAAGGTTGGCCCACGAGGCCTCCCTTAGCCCCGTGGTCGCTGGCAGCCTTGTTCAAGCCGACTTGGCCGCTATTTCAACGCTGGAAGTCGATATGATCGGCGTCCGAGGCGGCGTCTGCGGAGGCAACCGCAACTCAAATCTCGACCCGCAACTTGTCGCCAATTTCCGCGCAGCACTCTCCACTCACGCTCGCTGATTTCATCAAGCACGGCACTTTTCAGTCGTCTCGACTCTACAGAACAGCAAATTTGCTTGACAGTCAGGTGGAATCCGCGATACTCAATCACTGGCGGGTTGTTGCTCAGACGAGGGCAACTGTGGGATATTTGTTAGTTCGCGTTCGGGGGATACCGTCGTGCTAGAGACCGTGATGGAAACCACAACAAAAGAGACTCTCTTAGAAGCCATCCGCAAAAAAAACATTCTGGACCGTATCAAGCAAGGTGAGTGGGATTGCGAGCCAGAAAGTGTCGACGATGGCCTTTTTGACGCAACTATCGCGATGCCAGGCACCGATGAAAAACTATCGGTCTTAGCCGCTCGTGTCCAAGCTGGCTTGCCGCTGTGGCATGGTTGCGATCGTACCGAATATGACGACGAGAGTTAACACTCATAACCAATGCCCAAATAGTCTTCTAGTCATCCACGAACCCCGTCGACAGCGAAATAGGCAGTTGGGCTTCTATATCGCCCATGCCCCAATTGTTGAGGCCCGCCGCAGAATCGGACGGGTACGTGCCAGGCAAGAGGCCGCTTACAAACAAATCAGGAGTAGAAACGTGCCCAAAATCAATTTCGACATTGCCCATACGCTATCCACCGACGAAGCAAAGCAACGCCTGCAACGCTTTATCGAATTCAGCCAGTCGAACAGCCAAGTCAGCGAATTCAACCACAACTGGGACGGTGACACCTTATCCTACGACCTCAAAACCTTTGGCATCAAAATCCTAGGAAACATCGCCATCCAGCCAGAAAAATTGGCTGTCGACTGCGATCTTCCTTTTTCTGCCATGATGTTTAAAGGAAAAATTGAATCCGAAATGAAACAACAGATCGAACGACTTTTGCGGTAATTCCTCAGCATGTTGCTTTTTTGCGTCGTATGTATCCTCAGCATGTCGCAACCGCAATTCATTTCCTAGAAGCAATTCCCCCATCAGGGGAGACTTGTTGGCAGGATCGCTACCTCCGCATTGGCTAGCGAAGTTGCCACCATCTGCCCCGATCTCTTGGGCTGGATCGCTCTTTTCTCACCACAACAATAAATTCTTGACACGGAGTTGCCGTGTCCTACGTTTCGGTATGGCTGATGCCAGACACGACCAGGCGAGGTCTATCACGTCGGGACCATCGTTCTATAAAAGTTACTCATAGAGTCGACACCACAAGAGAGTTAAGAGGGGGCCTAAAAATGAGCACACGTGTTCTCGTTGCAGACGATTCCAGCACCATGCGGAAAATCATTTTACGATCACTCAGTGCCGTGGGAGTTCCATCGGCAGTCGAAGCCGCTGACGGTGACGAAGCTGTCAATCTGTTCAATCCTGGAGATTTCGATCTCGTCCTTACCGACTGGAATATGCCAGGCAAAAACGGTTTGGAAGTCATCTCAGAGATTCGAGCAAAGGACGCCAACGTGCCGATCATTATGGTGACAACCGAAGCCGAAAAATCGCGCGTACTCGAAGCGATCCAAGCAGGCGTATCCGATTATCTGGTTAAACCATTCACCGCCGACACACTCAGAGAAAAGCTGGAAAAGCACGGCTGCTAACGCGCTCTGCTAACGACCCACAGCTAAACCTTTTCAAACGCCCTTAGCATTCGCTAAGGGCGTTTTTTATTACACCTCATATACTATCCGCCCATGCTCCTGGCTGCGGCTAATACAATCGGTCGCATACAACCCCGCCAGCACAAACTCTACACACGAAGCCCGCACCGCCTCGTTCTCACTCGCATTCACCTCGAACGCCTTATCCCAAACCGGCGGCACACGCTGCAATAACTTCGCGTAATAAGAAGAGGGCAACATATCGCCGACCTCGACCTTCACCCCTTGCGAAAATATCTGGCTAATCTCATTCAGCCCATGACGGTCGACATACTCACCAAACACCGTCGCAATCGCCTCAGCCACGACGGCATCCAGCACCTGTCGTTCGCTCATCTGATGCGTGCCCATCAAATCAAGTTCCAGCTTTCCTAACGACGATGCATAAAGATGTCCTAGGTCGCTAATCCGCGGCACTGCCAACTCTTCCCCCAGCACGGCCGCCCGGTGCCGGGCACTCGATATCATCGTCCGATAGTTCGCGATCGACAGCCGTGCACTCACCCCCGACTCGTGATCCACATACTTCGACTCCCTCGCAGCTCGGCTGATTTCCTCAATCAACTCCTTCATAAAGTACGGCACCGCTAACTTCGGAGCGACCTCCACAGACATACCCACTTCACCATTCAACTCCGTAGGCACAGCCGCTTCCTGCTCCAAAATCCGCACTCCCACCTCTCGATCCTGAGGATAATGCGTATGAATCAGCGAACCAATACGGTCCTTCAACTGCGGAATCACCTTGCCGCTACGGTTATACGTCGCCGGGTTTGCACTGAAGAGAATCAAAATATCCAGGTCAAAATTCACCGGGTAACCGCGAATCTGCACATCCCGCTCTTCCAAAATATTAAACAGCCCCACCTGCACTAATTCATCCAACTCCGGCAGCTCATTCATCGCAAAAATACCGCGATGCATCCGTGGAATTAACCCAAAATGCAACGCATCCTCGGCACTCATACTCACGCCCGAAGCAAGCTTCGCCGGATCAATTTCGCCAATGATGTCCGCAAACTTAGTCCCTGGCGAAAGCCGCTCCGCGTAGCGATCTTCCCGCAGCCACCAAGCAATTGATACGTCCTCAGCCGCACAATTCGCAACCAACTCACGCCCCCGGCGAGTAATCGGCTGCAAAGGATCGTCGTGCAGCGGAATCTCCGCATTATCCAAATATGGAATCGCATCGTCCAAGAACGTCGCCAACAGCCGCATCAACCGACTCTTCGCCTGCCCCTTCTCGCCAAGAAACAACATGTCGTGCTGCGCTAAAATTGCAATATTCAGTTCCGGAATCACCGTCTCGTCAAAGCCGATGATCCCAGGATACATCTCCTCGCCCGCCTGCAACTGGCGCAAAAAGTTATCGTGAATCTCTTGCTTCACGCTCTTGGACTGCCAACCACTAGCTCTTAATTCAGCCAATGTCGCAGGTTGTTTGGTATTCGCGGTCATAGTATTTCTTTAACGCTCTTTTTGTTCCATTCGGATGGGCCACCTCGATTATAGTGCTACCCGACAACCTGCCAAGCAAAACAACTTACCATTCTTCTCCGAATGCAAAGTAAAACCTAACTTTCTGCCTTTCAGACGACTTATTAAACCGCCAAGACGCCATGTGCGCCAGCGGGTAGAATAATTCAACACCAATTCCCTACAAATTCCTATCTTGGTAATAACTTTTCATGCCCTCTCATAGAACTCACAAAAGTTCGTTCTGCCTTTTGCTTCTAGCGACTCTCACAATCAACGCGTTCCAATACGAAAATTGCTTCGCCAAAGATCCCCTCGGCAAACCTTGGCAAATGCATGTCATCGACAACTCCTCACGTGGAGCCGACGGTGTAAAACTCGCCGACATCAATGCCGACGGCCTCCTGGATATCGCCACCGGGTGGGAAGAAGGCGGGCTCACCAAGGTCTACCTCCACCCCGGTCACGAGAAAGCAAAATCCGCATGGCCTGCCGTCACCATCGGCAAAACACCGAACGTCGAAGACGCCGTCTTCGCCGATCTCGATGCCGACGGGGCGCTCGACGTCATCAGCTGTTGCGAAGGCAAACAACAGTCTATCTTCATACACTGGGCACCCAAACAACCTCAACAACTCCTCGACCCTCAGGCTTGGCAACAACAGATCCTGCCCGATTCGGTCGAAAAAACCCGCTGGATGTTTGCCTGGCCCATGCAAGTTGACGGCAAAAACGGCATCGATCTAATCGCAGGATCAAAAAAGCCCAACGGCCAAATCGGCTGGTACGAAACCCCGGCCAACCCCCGCGATCTGGAAAACTACATATGGCACCCCATCTCGCCCGCCGGTTGGGTGATGTCCCTTTGGCAATCTGACATGGACGCCGACGGTGACATCGATATCGTCGTCACCGACCGCTACCTCGACAATCAAGGCTGCCGCTGGCTAGAAAATCCCGGCCCCTGTCCTGCGCAAACCCAACCCTGGCCGTCCCATTATCTCGACGACCGCCAACACGAAGTCCTCAGCATGGGTCTTCACGACTGGGACCAAGACGGCCTCGAAGACGCGCTAGTCGCGGTCAAAGATCACAAAGTCCTCTTCCACAAACGCCTCGACACCTCCGGCAAGCGTTGGCAAACACACATCATCCCCGCCGATTTCAACGCCGGTAACACCCGCGCCGTTGCTGTTGCCGACCTCAACCTCGACGGGCACCAAGATCTCGCCATCACCACTTGGAACGCCAAAGACCTCCACGGCCTCCTCTGGCTCGAAGCCCCCCGCCCTGGCTCCACCGACCAATGGCAAGCCCACCAAATCAGCGGCACCAAGCAAGGAAAAAAATTCGACCGCCTCGAACTCTTCGACATCGACGGCGACGGCGACCAAGATCTACTTACTTGCGAAGAACAACATAACGGAGCCGGCCAAGGCCTCGGAGTAATCTGGTACGAGAACCCATCTGCCCCTAAAAAAAGAAAAACCGTGAGATAGCCAACAAAAAGCCCGCGAATTGCGCGAATAGACACGAATCTTTTCATTCGCATTCATTCGCGCAATTCGCGGGCAATAAATTCAGAAACATTGCAAGAACATGGCCGTGCGTTACTCGTCCGTCACGCACCCTTCACTAGCACTCTTCACATTCTTAATGTACTTGTAAAGAGTACCCCGAGTCGACTTAAACTCCGGCTTCTGCCATGCCTCGCGACGCCGTTGCCATTCTTCGTCCGAGATATCCACATCGATCGTGTTCTTCTCCGCATCGATCGAAATCTTGTCGCCCGTTTCCACCAAAGCGATCGGCCCGCCAACCTGAGCCTCTGGCGTGATGTGCCCAACGATAAACCCATGCGAACCACCGCTAAACCGGCCATCGGTCAAGAGAGCAACATGGCTACCAAGCCCAGCACCCATAATCGCACTGGTGGGGGTCAGCATCTCCGGCATCCCCGGGCCACCTTGTGGACCTTCGTAACGGATGATCACCACATCGCCCTTGTTGATCTTCTTCTGCTCCAGCGCGGCCAGCATGTCCTCCTCCGAATCAAAGACATTCGCCGTCCCGTCAAATTGCAATCCCTCTTTGCCGGTGATCTTGGCCACCGCACCCTCAGGGCAAAGGTTACCCCGCATAATGCAGATATGCCCGGTCGCCTTAATCGGTTCTGATAGCGGATGCACCACATCCTGCCCCTCGGCAAGTCCGGGCAAATCGGCCAAATTCTCTGCCACCGTCTTGCCAGTCACGGTCAAGCAGTTGCCGTCAATCAACCCTTCTGCCAACAGCAACTTCATCACCGCCGGCGTACCACCCACGTTATGCAAATCTTCCTGCACATACCGACCACTTGGCTTCAAGTCGGCCAAGAACGGTATCCGGTCGCTAACCGACTGGAAATCATCAATCGTCAGTTCAACATCTACACTACGCGCCATCGCCAACAGATGCAGCACAGCATTGGTTGAACCACCGACAGCCATGATCAATACCATCGCATTCTCAAACGCTTCGCGTGTCATGATATCGCGCGGCTTGATGTCTTTTTCTAAACAAACACGAATCGCTTCCCCCGCGCGCAGACACTCCTGCAATTTATCAGGATCCTCTGCCGGGATCGACGAGCTATACGGCAAAGTCATCCCCATCGCCTCGATTGCCGACGCCATCGTGTTGGCCGTGTACATCCCGCCACAGGCCCCTGCCCCGGGACAACTCTTACGGACAATTTCCTGGCGTTCCTCTTCGCTAATCGTGCCAGCTAAGTACTCGCCATAGCATTGAAATGCGCTGACGATATCTCGCTTCTCATCACCGCCGCTACTAGATTTTGTGAAGCCCGGCTTGATCGTGCCGCCATAAACCATAATCCCCGGCCGATTGAGTCGCCCCATCGCCATAATGCAACCCGGCATGTTCTTGTCGCAACCCGGTAAAGCAATACATGCGTCGTACCACTGGGCACCCATCACGGTTTCGATCGAGTCCGCAATAATATCACGCGATTGCAACGAAAAGCTCATCCCAGAGGTACCCATCGAAATGCCGTCCGACACCCCAATAGTATTAAATCGCATCCCCACCAAATCAGACTGCTGCACGCCCTCTTTCACCTTGGCAGCCAAATCCATCAGGTGCATATTGCAGGTATTGCCCTCGTACCAAACGCTGGCAATGCCCACCTGGGGCTTCTGCAAATCCTCGTCGGTCAGCCCCGTACCGTAGAGCATCGCCTGCGAGGCCCCCTGAGATTTGGGCTGAGTAATATGTTGACTGTAT
>Ga0315338_1003949_pt1 | contig 12261 bp, 9 predicted proteins | sample ASW8metaG_FD_204518 | JGI IMG/M metagenome (GOLD analysis project Ga0315338, IMG submission 204518) | Ammonia-oxidizing marine archaeal communities from Monterey Bay, California, United States - ASW #8 | ecosystem: Environmental > Aquatic > Marine > Coastal | place: USA: California | collected...
AGATTCGCCCTTGGACAATCAGCACCGCGCGTCGAAGATCTACGATTTCTGCGCGGCGGCGGCCGGTATACCGACGATATCGATCTGCAAGGCCAGGCCATGGCCCATATGCTGCGGTCGCCCTTCGCCTATGCTCGGATCCGGTCCATCGACACGGCGGCCGCCCTCGCGGCACCGGGTATCGTTGCGGTTTATACCGGCGCCGATATCGAAGCGGCGGGATTGGGCGGCGCGCCTTGCTTTGCGTCCAAGCTGGTGCCGCTGTCCCGGCCGGACGGGTCGCCGATGTACGAGCCGGTGCGCGAAATTCTGGTTACGGAAAAGGTGGCGTTCGCCGGCGACTATGTCGCGTTCGTCGTCGCCGAAACGCGCGCGCAAGCCAAGGACGCGGCCGAGTTGATCGAGGTCGATTACGAGGAGCTGCCGCCGGTCGTTGAGATCGGCGATGCGCTCGCCGCGGGCGCGCCCGCGATCTGGCCCGACTGTCCCGACAATATCTGTTTCGCGATGGAGCAGGGCAACCGGGCTGCAACCGACGCCGCCTTCGCGAAGGCCGATCATGTCAGCAAGGTCGACATCCCCTATGCCCGGGTCGCGATCAATCCGATGGAGCCGCGCGCCGCCGTCGGCGCATACGATCCGTTCGAGGAACGCTATACGCTCTATTCCGGCATCCAATTTCCGCACGATGTCCGCAGTTGGCTGGCCGGATCTGTCCTGAAGGTGCCGGAAAGCAAGCTTCGTATCGTCAGCCCTGACATGGGCGGTTCGTTCGGATTGCGGTCGACCTGCTTTCCGGAACTGGCCCTGGTGGTCTGGGCCGCGAAACAGCTCGGCCGGCCCGTCAAATGGCTGAACGAGCGGTCGGAGGGTATTCTCGAGGAACACGCCCGCGACTTCGCCGCCACCGTCGAGCTGGCGCTCGATGCGGGCGGCAATTTTCTCGGCCTGCGGATGTGTAAACAGGCCAGCGTCGGCGCCTATCTAAGCATCTTCGGACCGCTGCCCGCGTTTGGGAATCTCGGCGGGATTGCCGGGGTCTATCGGACGCCGGCGATCCATGCCGAGATCGTTAGCGTTTTTACCAACAGCGCGCCGACCAATCCCTATCGCGGCGCCGGCCGGCCGGAGGCGACTTTCGCCGTTGAACGGGTGATCGATCAGGCGGCGCGGGAAATGGGAATCGACCGAGCCGAACTGCGGCGGCGCAATATCATTCCGCCGGACGCATTCCCCTACCAGACGCCGCTCAGCTACAACTACGATTGCGGCGAGTTCGAGCGCAACATGGACCGCGCGCTGGAGATGGCGGACGCCGCAGGGTTCGAGGCGCGGCGCGTGGCGGCGCGATCCGCTGGCAAGCTACGCGGTTTGGGTCTGGCCAACGCTATCGAGCAGGCCGCCGGCATGTTCGACGAGGGCGGTGAAATCCGTTTCGACCAGCAAGGCTACGTCACCGTTCTGATGGGGACGCATGCGCATGGACAGGGTCACGAGACGGTCTTCAAGCAACTGATTTCGGAGAAATTCGACCTCGATTTCGAACGAATCCGTTATGTTCAAGGCGACACGGACATGATCGCCTATGGCCACGGCACCGGCGGCTCGCGCGTTTCGGGACTCGGTAGTGCGGCGCTGATGGGGGCGGCCGACAAGATCGTCGAAAAAGGTAAGCGCATAGCTGCCCACAATCTCGAAGCGGCGGAAATAGATATCGAGTTCGCGGAAGGCCGCTTCGCGGTCGCCGGAACGGATCGCGGTCTCGACCTCGCGGAGATCGCTGCCCTCGCTTTCCAACCCGCCCAGTTGCCGCCGGACATGGAAAGTGGCCTCAACGGGTTCGACACTTTTAAGTCGCCGGGACCGACATTCCCTAATGCCTGCCATGTCTCGGAAGTGGAGATCGATCCGGAGACGGGCACGATCGCTGTGCTCCGCTATGCCGCCGTCGACGATGTCGGGACGGTCATGAACCCAATGCTGCTGAAAGGTCAGCTGCATGGCGGGATCGTCCAAGGGATCGCCCAGATTACGGGGGAGCAAGTGGTGATGGACGCGTCCGGGCAAGTCCTGACCGGTTCGTTCATGGACTACCAAATGCCCCGCGCCGACGAGTATCCCGCTTTCGAAATCGAGACGCATGAGGTGCCGAGTCCGCGCAATCCCCTTGGCATAAAGGGGGCGGGTGAAGCCGGCACCGTTGGCGCCGTCGCCTGTCTCGCCAGCGCTGTCCTCGACGCGCTGGCGCCGTTGGGAATTTACGATATGAAATTTCCGGCGACGCCAGAACGCATCTGGCGGGCACTCCGGACGATCTAGCGTCGGGCCCGGCCCAGTCGCGAAATCTGCAGGATTGCACGGCCGCACAATTCTTCAGCCGGCGCGCCGGTGCGTTTGCATTGCCGTTCGGCTTCCAGGACCAATGCCAACGCGCGCGAGAGTTTTGGTCCCGACCAGACGCGCAATTGTTGGCGGAACGGGCCCGCGAGCTTGAAAAAGACCGGCGGCCGGAGCGCTTTCAGGGCGGCGTCGACGGGCGTGCCGTCATCGACCTTCGCCCGAGCCAGCTGCAGCCGCATCAGGTGTCGGCCCAGGGCACGCAGGACCGTGACCGGATTGACGCCTTCCTGGAAGCTGCGGGTGAGCGCGCGGTCGGCGGCCAGCCCGTCGCCGCCGGCCGATGCGAAGATCACGTCGTCGATCGACAGGGCGCTGGAATTGCCGACCGAGGCGACGGCGTCGTCCAGCTCGACGGAACCGCCGGGGCCGGCATAAATCGCCAGTTTCTCGAGTTCCGCGAGACTCAATCCGCGGTCGGCGCCGAGATTGGCGGTCAAATAGTCGATCGCCTCCGTCGACACGGATATACCCTCCGATTTCAACGTGTTGCGGATAACTTGATCGAGGGTGCGTTCGTCGTCGGCGTAGCAGGGCATGGCGGCGGCGTTTTTGGCGGTCTCGAACAGTTTGCGCAATTTCGATCGTGCGCTCAGATTGCCCGCTTGGACGACGACAAGCGCGTCGCCGGGGCTATCTTCGAGGAAATCCCCGAGCGCGCCGGCCGTCGACTCGGGCGCGTCGCGAAACCGGACAACCCGCCGGCCGCCGGTCAGTGCAATGGCGGCCGCTTCGTCGGCGATCAGCGATGGCGTGTCGCGCAGCGCCGTGGCCGTGATGTCTGCGACGCGGAATGGATCGCTGATATCTTCCGCTATCGCCTTTGTCAGCGCGTCGGCGCGGGTCCGAACCAAGCCGTCGTCGGGACCGTAGACCAGGACCGCGCGCACTGCCGCGTCCGGGTCGCGGGCGAATGCATCGGCGCGGTTTGCGGCAATTTTCATCGGACAGGTTCAAACGGCTTCGTCAGATAAAGCGCGAGCCTGGTTTTGATATCGTCGCTGACCTCCCGGGCCGCCCGCTCGATGGCGTCGGTTTCGCCGCTCAGTGTCGCGAAATCCGACGCGACGATATTGAAGCTGTTAGTGGATTGCGTCGACCCTTGTACCAACACCGTTTTTCTTTCGCGGTCGCGAAGAAAATAGTTGGCGGTTATTCTGAGAAGCGCCCGGGTTGCCGTTTCATCACGCTGAATTCCGAGATCGGTACGCGAGACGCTGACCTCGACGTTCAAATGGTAAAGCGGCCGTGCCGGCTGCCCGTCCGGGTTGATCCGGTCGAGAAGAAAATTCCGCAGCTTCTGGCCTGTCCGGTCGGCAATGGTCTCTATCCGGATTTGGGCCAGCAGAGCTGCGACCTGCTTGTCGGTCCCCGACGTGCCATATAGCGGGCGAAAGCCGCAGCCTGCCAGCAGGACAGCGAGCACAACCGCCAATAAGGTTCTAGACCACCACATTGACGATCTTATTGGGTACGACGATGACCCGCTGTGGTGGATTGCCTTCGGTAACGCGCTGCACCGCGTCCAACGCCAGCGCTGCGTCTTCCACCGCCGCCGTGTCCGCGTCGCGCGGCATCTCGATCGTGCCGCGCAGTTTGCCCTTGATCTGCACGGCGATTGTGACCGTCTCGTCGATCAGGTAGGCCGGATCCGCTTTCGGCCAGGGCGCGTCCGCCAACAGGTTCGAATGGCCTAGCATTTGCCAGAACTCCTCGGCGATATGCGGCATCATCGGTCCGATCAGCTGTACGGCCGTCTCGAACGCGAAGCGGCGGATACCGTCATGCTCAGGGCCTGCGTCGTGGTAGTCGCCCAACAGGTTGGTCAATTCGCGGACATGCGCGACAGCGCGGTTGAAGCGAAACCGCTCCAGGCCTTCCGTTACAGCGGCGATGGTCTGATGCACGGCGCGGAGCACGGCTGTCCCCGCGGCGTCGGTTTTTTCCGGCAGCGGTGCGTCTGATGCGCCGATCGGTACGTCCGGGTCGGCGATCAATCGCCACAACCGGTTCAGATAACGCCAAGCCCCTTCGATCCCGGCCTCGGTCCATTCCAGATCGCGTTCCGGCGGGCTGTCCGACATCATGAACAGGCGGCCGGCGTCGGCGCCGTAGGTGTCGAGGATCAGTTCCGGGTCGACCACGTTGCGGCGCGACTTGCTCATCTTCTCCGAGCGGCCGACGCGTATCGGCTGGCCCGTTTCGCGGTTGACCTTCTCGCCGCCATCGCCGTCGACGACGTCGTTCGGGAAAATCCAGCCGCCGTCCTCAGCCCGGTAGGTCTCGTGACAGACCATGCCTTGGGTGAACAGGCCTTCGAACGGTTCGGCAATGTCGAGATAGCCGCAATCGCGCAACGCGCGGGTGAAGAATCGGGCGTAGAGAAGGTGCAGCACCGCATGCTCCACGCCGCCGATATACTGGTCGACGGGCATCCAGTAATCCACCGCGCTGCGCGCGAAGGCGCTGTCCTCGGAAAGTGAGCAGAATCGTTCGAAATACCAGGACGATTCGACGAACGTATCGAAGGTGTCGGTTTCGCGCGTCGCCGGTTTTCCGCAGGACGGACAGTCGACATGTTTCCAGGTCGGATGTCGGTCGAGCGGATTGCCCGAGGCGTCGAAATCGACGTCTTCCGGCAAGGTGACCGGCAGATCGGCTTCCGGCACCGGGACGATCCCGCACCCGTCGCAGTGAATGACTGGTACGGGGCAGCCCCAATAGCGTTGCCGCGAGACGCCCCAATCGCGCAGCCGGTAATTCACCGTGCTTTCGCCGGCGCCCATTTCCGTCAGCCGTTCGGTTGCGCGGCGCAGTGCGGTCGGCACATCGAGTCCGTCCAGGAACTCGGAATTGATCATCGTGCCGTCGTCGGTATAGGCCTCGTCGCCGATCGCGAAGCTGGCGGCGTCGGCATCCGGTGGGCAGACGACGGGGATCACATTGAGCCCATATTTGCGCGCGAAATCCAGATCGCGCTGATCGTGCCCGGGACAGCCAAAAATTGCGCCCGCGCCATATTCCATCAGCACAAAATTGGCGACATAGATTGGCAGCTCATGCCCTGGCTTGAACGGGTGCGCCACGGTCAGGCCGGTATCGAAGCCCAGCTTTTCGGCTTGTTCGAGCGCCGCTTCGCTCGTACCCAGCTTGCCGCACTCGACCAGGAACGCCGCCAGTTCGGGATTGTTTTTGGCGAGCGATTGCGACAACGGGTGGTTGGGCGACAGGGCGCAGAACGACGCGCCGAACAGGGTGTCGGGCCGGGTCGTGAAGACTTCCAGCCTGTCGTCGCGGCCGACGATGTCGAACAGGATCTTCGCGCCTTCGGACCGGTTGATCCAGTTGGTCTGCATCAGGCGGACCTTGTCCGGCCAGCGCTCCAGCGTTTCGATCGCTTCCAGCAGCTCGTCGGCATATTCGGTGATCTTGAAGAACCACTGGTGCAGGAGTTTTTTCTCGACCTCCGCGCCCGACCGCCAGCCGCGCCCGTCTATCACCTGCTCGTTCGCCAGCACAGTGTCCTCGACCGGATCCCAGTTGACCCAGGATTCGCCGCGATAGGCGAGCCCAGCCTTGAAGAAGTCGAGGAACATTTTCTGTTCGTGTTTGTAATATTCCGGCTCGCAGGTCGACAGCTCGCGGCTCCAGTCGAGCGACAGCCCCATGGATTTGAGCTGATCGCGCATGACCGCGACGTTCTCTCGCGTCCATTTCGCCGGATGGACATTGTTCTCGAAGGCGGCGTTTTCCGCCGGCAGTCCGAAGGAATCCCAACCCATGGGATGCAGAACGTTGAAGCCCTGAGCCCTTTTGTACCGTGCGACCACGTCGCCCATCGTGTAGTTGCGGACGTGGCCCATATGGATCCGGCCGGATGGGTAGGGGAACATTTCCAGGACATAGTATTTTGGCCGGGAGGTATCTTCGGTTACCTCGAAGACTCTCTGTTCGGACCAGATCCGTTGCCATTTGGCCTCGGTTTCCTTGGCGTTATAGCGGGTCATGATTCGGTCATCGTTCCTTGGCGGTGCGGCGGCCCGCTATTGCGTGCGCAAATTGGCGATTCGGAGTTCTCGGGCGCGCTTCAGTATGGCGTTCTCGATGTCTCGGACCGTCTCGGGATCGACTTTCGCTTCCTGCCAGGGCTGGTTGGCGCGTGTCTGGCGGAAGACCGAAACGCGCAAACCGTCGGCACGCAGTTCCCGGCCCAAGATGTAGACGTTAAGCTTGACTCGCTCGCGCGGCGTTTCCGGCGGCGAGTACCAGTCGGTGATGATGACGCCGCCGAAGGGGTCGGCGGAGCTCAAGGGCATGAACGAGATCGTATCCAGCGAGGCGCGCCAAAGGAAGCTGTTCACGCCGATTCCGCTGCCGCCACTGGTGGGCGTGTCACCGCCGAACAGTGTGTCGATTAGCCCGCCATTATTGCTGGAGCTCGCCGGTTTTTCTTCGGGCGGCGGTGCGTCGGGGGCGATGCCGAGGGATTCGCACGCCGACAGCACTAGCGCAAACGCCAATACCGACGCGATCTTGGATAAGGTTATGAACATGCCCGCTTTATGCCCGAAAACCACGGCGTGTTTCCACAACAATGTCGCTGCCATAAAATTGACCCATGAGATTTGCCTCTTGCCGAAGGCTTTGGTACGACAAGGTGCCTATCGGGACTATGCAAGGATCAAACTCGTTGTCGGAAACCGAGCCCTTCGTCGAAATCGGGCAAACGCCGGATATCGGCGCCAATCTCCGAACGGTTGAAGCCGAAATTGCCGCGGCGGAACGGGCCGCCGGCCGGACGCCGGGAACCGTCACCCTGGTCGCCGTCGGCAAGGCGCATCCGAGCGAACGATCGCGTGCGGCCCTTGAAGCGGGCCACCGGGTGTTTGGCGAGAACCGCGTGCAGGAAGCCGAAGGCAAATGGCCCGCCCTGAAGGACGCGTTCCCCGACACCCAGCTTCACCTGATCGGTCCCTTGCAGACCAATAAGGTCCGGCAGGCGCTGGCCCTATTCGACGTGATTGAGACGGTCGATCGGCCGAAGCTGGCCCGCGCCATCGCTAAGGAGATGGATCGCACGGGCCGCCGGCCGGATTGCTTGGTCCAGGTGAACACCGGGAATGAGGCGCAGAAGGCGGGAGCCGCGCCGGAAGATGCGGATGCGTTCATCGCCCAGTGTCGTGACGAATTCGCGCTGCCTGTTCGCGGCCTGATGTGCATCCCGCCGGCCGGCGACGAACCGTCCTTGCATTTCGCCCTGCTGCGCGAGATCGCCAAGCGGCATGAACTGCCCTGGCTGAGCATGGGAATGTCGGCGGACTACGAGGTTGGGATCGCGTTCGGTGCGACGCATGTAAGGGTCGGAACGGCGATTTTCGGACAGCGCCCGGCGCGGTAACCTTTGCCACAACGAACCGTTCGGTGTTGTGAAATGTTGGTGCGAATAGGGTTGATTCGAAAAATAGACCCAATCGATTTTTTGTGACTGTCATGAACGCGAAACATTCCGAGGCGGCATGACCGACGCGCAAGGATATCGCACGCTCACCGGGCGCGGCATCGCCTGTATGGTGGCGGGCGCGGGGTTGCTGACTGTAAGCGACGGCTTCGTCAAATGGCTCACCGATGACTATCCGGTGACGCAAATAATTGTCATACGCGGCGTATTTATTCTGCTGCCGATGTTTATCCTGACGTGGCGTCTGGGCAAATTGTCGTCTTTGCGCGTCAGCAGGCCAGGTTGGCAAGCGTTGCGCGCGCTGTTGTTCACAGCGTCGGTGTTTCTGTTTTTAAATGGGCTGCGATTCAATCCGCTGGCGATCAACACGGCGATCGCGTTTGCCAGCCCTTTGATTATCACAGCCTTGGCCACGCCGCTGCTAGGTGAAACGGTGGGTTGGCGGCGCTGGAGCGCCGTTTTGATCGGGTTTTGCGGTGTACTCGTGATCGTGCGGCCCGTTGGCGGTTCGATCAATCTATTTGCATTACTTCCCCTGGCGACTGCCGTAACAAGCGCGTTCCAGGATATTATTACGCGCCGGATCAGCGATACCGAGTCAGCGCTGTCGGTTTTGCTCTGTTCCACGATCCTCGTCATGTTGACGGCGTCGTGCTTTGCGTTCGATGGCAGTTGGCGTATGCCGGCGCCGATCGGTTTCAGTATGCTGATACTCACCGGTTTGCTATCGGGGGCCGCCCATTATCTGCTGATCGAAACCTTTGTCCTTGCCGAAGCGGCCGTCGTTTCCCCGTTCCGCTATTCGGCGTTGGTCTGGGGACTGATGATTGGGTATTTCGTCTGGGGCGACTTGCCGACAGGCTCGGACTGGGCCGGCATCATTCTTATTGTCGGCAGCGGCATTTACATCATTAACCGCGAATCCAAGCGCCACCGCGCCACTTAAGGGGTTAATTTATCCGCTAAGACGCACAGTCGGTCGCCGCCCTGGCAACGCGTCAATAATTCACACAGGTCATCCAGCGCGACCGCGACGCAGCCTTCGGTCGGGCCGTAATCGGCACGCGCGACATGCAGGAATATCGCGCTGCCGGCCCCGGGAACCGGCGGATCGTCATTGTGTCCCAGCACTACAATCACATCGTACAGCCTATCGTCGCGCCAGAGAGTTTCGGCGCTGGACGGGTAAGGCAGTGTGACCGGGCGGTTGTATTCTGCGTCGTCGGGCGCGTCGCACCAGCCGTCCGACGGGTCGATGCACTTAGCCGGCAGCGGCGTTTCCGGTATGGCGACTCTGTCGGGACGATAAAGGATCCTGCGTAGCGCATAGCAGCCGACCGGCGTCGCCTCGTCGCCTTCTCGCTTGGTGACGCTGACTCCACCGCGTCCGATTGCGCAGCGCAGGGTTTTGCCAGCGTAGGACAAAGTTCCGTTTGGTGTGACGGTGATCTCCACGCCTCACCCTATCATGCAAATGCTTTTACGGCTTTCCGCGCGTCGTGATATTCATGCGCTCGTACCGGTCAAGCGTTTCGAGCATTTTGTGCGGCAACAGGGCGGCCGGAACGGACGCCCCTGTCGCGGAGTTTCGATCTCCGTCCGTGCCGGCGGCCGGCTTCGACGCCGCGCTCTGTATCGCGAGCGCGGAAAGTTTGTCGGCCAGCAGCGGACTGATCGACGGTAGCGGCGCTTGCAGGACTGGCCGTGCGCGAACAGCGTTGCCGAGGCCTTGAACCGGCCCGGCCAGTGGGACGGCGGCGCGCGCTTGCAGCAGGGCGGCGACGGGGTCTTTTTCACGGGCCTGGTTCGGAACCGCGTTCATCGTGCCAATACCGCCGAAAGGAAGCTTGGCGGTTTGCTGCAGCACCGGTGTCTTGGCCCCGAAGGCGGTTGCGGCCGACGATTGGGTCTTCGGTGGCAATAGACTGGCCGGCAGGGCGCCGATGCCAACCTTGGCCGGATCGGCGTCGGCAACGGCGATTGCCGCGGCCGCGGCCTGCTGTTCGCCTTCCGGTACGGTGTCGTCCTCGTCGCTGAACAGCGCCGTCATCACGGTGTCTCCGATATCCTCACCTGTGGCCGCTTCGATCATGGCGTTAGCGGTCGCGACGGCGAAACCGATCGGCCCGCCATAGAGTGCGCCGCCGGCCATGCGGGCGCCGGGTGAAATCTCATCGCCAGTGATGGCGCGATAGAAGGTGGAGACGACCGGTATGTGCTGCAGCGGATTGATGACGTCCAGAACATCGCCGAATGTCAGGCCGTCTTTGCCGAAAATTGCACTGCCGGATTCAGTTTCGTCGGGAACATCCTGATTTGACAGGTCGCCGATATCTTCCGGCCGGTGGTGGTAGAGGATTTCGTCTGGAATAGCGGAACCGTCCGCGTTGACGGGTTCCGGCTTCGGTATGTGGACCGGCGGGCTTGGAATGGCCGCGGCCGGATGGGATACGGGACTGACTGCCATGAGTGACTCCTCCGCGGGGAGCACTGCAATCCGGATGCCACGCGAAAGGCTCGAAATTTCGGGCAGTTAGAGCATGAGCGGCAGTGTGCGGCTAGGATTCAGGAAAGTTTTGCCGCCTCCATGGCCCAGATTTGCCGCGTTGGGGCGGGTCGATTTACGAGAGACCAAACGGCCCTTTGGACGTCGCCCTGCCGTGCCGGGACTGCCGTTTCGACATCTTGAATGTCGGTCCCTTAAAACAGATGACCGCTGCGGGCAGCCTTGGTCTGTAGATACTGTTCGTTGTGGGTGTTGGTCGGGAAGGCGTGTGCGACCCGTTCCTCGACTGCGATGCCGTGCGCCTGCAAAGCGGCGACTTTGTCCGGATTGTTCGTCATCAGCCGTATGCGCTCGTAGCCGAGGCGGCGCAGCATCATCGCCGCGGGCGCATAGACGCGCTCATCCGCGTCGAAACCGAGCTGTTCGTTCGCGTCGATCGTGTCGAAACCGTCATCCTGCAGCTTGTAGGCGCGCAGCTTGTTGACCAGCCCGATGCCCCGCCCTTCCTGCGCCAAATACAGCAGGACGCCGCCGCCGTCCGCCGCGATCGCTGCTACGGCGCCGCGAAGCTGGTCGCCACAGTCGCAGCGCAGGCTGGCGAACAGATCGCCGGTAAAGCATTCTGAATGCAGTCGCGCCAGGATCGCTTTATCGGGGTCCGGGTCACCAATCACGATGGCGACATGGGCTTTGCCGCCATCGGCCGGCCGGAAGGCTATCATCCGTGTCTCTTCCGCGCCTTCCAGTGGGACCGAGCTGGCCACCGTGTAGTCCATCAGCGCGCCGGCAGCGCCGCGATACTGCGCGATGTTGGCGGTATCGAGAGCCAGCAGGTTGTATTGCTTTGCGAAAGCGGTCGCATCCTCCTGAATCGGCGACGTCAGCGCCGCCGGCAACAAGCGGGCGAGCTTCACGACTTCGACGGCTGTTTGCTGCATCGGACTTGCGGGTTTCGCGACCGGCTCCGATAGCTGTGTACCGTCGAACGTTTCGCCGATAATCGTCGAAACGGCGTCCCGGTCCAGGCCGCCCCTGGTCTCGATGGCAACGACCGCGGCGTCCGTCGGGTCCAGCCCCAGCGCGTCGGCGCGCGATGCGGTCACCAGGCAGGCGACGCCGCAATCCGTCATCATCGTCAGCGCCCGCGGATCGACGCTGGATTCCGCGGCTGTCACCAGCAAAGCCTCGGCACCGTCCCGTAAGACGATGGCCATACCCCTGCGCAAATCGCCGATAACACGGCCGACCGCTGTGAGGCTCGCATCCTGTGCGTTCGGTTGCGGTGCAAAATTCGATTCGGACATGGCGGTCATGCGTGGGTTCTTCCGGGGGCCTGTTTCAGAAGCCATATTAGGTCTTTCGCGAAGGACAGGGTCAAGACTGACAACGCCGCCGCGGCCAGCGCATTGGCGTAAATCGGCGTGACTTGGGGCAGTGCACAGACAGCAAGCGTACCCACCAATACACCGCAGACGCTTCTTCGCAGCCGACTCTTTGGCAAGGGTTCGGTGAGCGACGGCCAGATCATTCCGGCCGCGAGAAGCACATAACGCATAAGCCCGGCCGCGACAATCCACCAGCCGATCTTACCGGAAACAGCCAGGAGTAAAGTCAGGACCAAAATCAGCAGCGCGTCCGTTTCCTGGTCGAACAAAGCGCCGAAGCGGCTTTCGAGGCCTTTCCGGCGGGCGACAGCGCCGTCGACACCGTCGAGCATCAACGCCAATCCAGCGATTGCCGCTGGCCACCATGTTTCAAGTGTGGCGGCGGCGCTGCCCGTCGCGCCGATCAGTACGGCCACCATACCCAGACGAAACGTTGTGATGGCATTCGCCGCGCCGAACGTTCGTATATTGCCGGCGCGCGATGCGGTTAGGATGAGGATCGTGGCGAGAACGGC
>Ga0315338_1003950_pt1 | contig 12258 bp, 9 predicted proteins | sample ASW8metaG_FD_204518 | JGI IMG/M metagenome (GOLD analysis project Ga0315338, IMG submission 204518) | Ammonia-oxidizing marine archaeal communities from Monterey Bay, California, United States - ASW #8 | ecosystem: Environmental > Aquatic > Marine > Coastal | place: USA: California | collected...
CGGTACCGAGTGTAAAGATGAGTCGATGGAACACCAGCTACAATGCGATCGCTGCCTTGTTAGCAATGGTGGAAAAACGAGTTGGACGTCGGAAGATTGGCACGATGCTTTCACCTGCTCAGACTCGCCTCGGCATACGATTATCTACGTCCACGGTAATCGAGTCGCCCAAGGTGAAGACCGTTCACGGGGAATGAAGGTCTATCATTCTCTACGTGCCCAGGGACAACCAGAGGTTCCCATTCGCTATATTATCTGGTCGTGGCCGTCGTCCACCATTCCAGGACCCGTAAAAGACTACCAAGTTAAAGCAAGTCGTACTCGTCCTGCAGGTTGGCAGTTGGCTTGGTTTTTAAATCAGTTACCCAAGGAAACAAATGTTTCCGTCATCGGTTACAGTTACGGCGCTCGAATCGCGAGCGGAGCAATGCACCTACTCGCAGGCGGTCAACTCGGAAATCTAAAACTAAATACACGGCCAGCAGAACAACAACCCTCGTTTCGACTTGCCTTGGTTGCCGCTGCCTTCGATGCCGACTGGATTCAGCCAGGCCACTACCACGGACGAGCGGTTTCGCAGGTCGAAAGGCTTGTACTGGTCACCAATCACCTCGACCCAGCCATGCGATTCTTTCACCTCAGCAACGGCCGAGGTCGCGTTGATGCTCTAGGCAAAGCGGGGATGCCCAACCCCAAGTCCTTGGGAATACTGACCAAGCGTATTCAGCCAATCAACATGAGTCATGCCGTTGGACGCAGCCATTTTCTCACCGATTATCTAGCAGCAACTTCGAAAATGCGTCTGGTATGGCGCAACCTGCTGCCCGAGCGAACCTCCCCAGGCGAGCAATCGCTTGCGAATGCAACAATAGATAACCGGGTGGAATGAATCGCATTTCATCCTCAGCACACCCTACGCGCTGAACGCTCTAGCTGCCATATTGGGCACATGACAACTGCAACTGCTTACCTCAGCGGCAAATGGATCCCCCACCAAGAACTCCATTTGCCAATCGACGACCTCGGCTTCATCTGGGGAGCCACGGTTGTCGAACGACTCCGCACATTTAACGGCCAATTGTTCCGGCCCGAAGAGCACTTTCTGCGGTTACGTCGGTCGTTAGAAATTATGGGTTGGGATGCAGACGCACTCTGCGACGAAGTCTCTCGAGCCAGCCACGAGTTTATCGAACGAAATAGCTCGCTGTTTCAGTCGGATGACGATTGGAACATGGTTGTCTTTATCACGCCAGGCAAAACCCTTGATGCTCGCCAGCCGACGGTCTGCGTACATGGCCAGCCCTTGCCCTTTCGCTATTGGGCCGAGCAATATCAAACCGGCGTGCCATGCACGATCGTCGACGTTCGACAAATACCGTCAGACTGCTGGCCTGCCGAACTCAAATGCCGCAGCCGCATGCACTACTTTCTAGCCGATCACCAAGCCCGTTCGACGGTCCCCGGTGCGCAAGCCATACTACTCGATCAAGACGGCCACATCGGCGAAGCCACCACCGCGAACGTCGTCGCCTATTTTCCAGACCGAGGCCTGGTCACCCCGCCACGCAGCAAGGTGCTGCCCGGTGTTAGCCAACATGTGCTGTTCGAGCTAGCCGATTCCTTGGGCATTCCTCACTGCGAAAACGACCTACTCCCCCAACAACTTGCAGCAGCCGACGAAGCCTACTTGACGAGCACCTCGATCTGCCTGCTGCCCATCACCCAGCTTGACAATAAACCACTAGCCCACGGCAACGCCGGCCCCATCTATCAAAAGCTCCTCACAGCTTGGGGCAAATTGGTCGGCGTAGACATTGCCGCCCAAGCTCAACAGTTCTGTAAACCCAGACCAAAAGCTTAGAATACGCAAGCTTGATGTGTTATCAGGATGACGACGACTGACGCGTAATCGACCACGATCGCCCGATCGACAAAGCACCCTGCCCCTGAGACGTCGATTCTTTAACACGTTTAAGATACCCGGGTTATGAGATTCTCCCCCCTCTAGTTAGCCAGTAGGTACGAAATTTGCACTGTATTTGCAAGCTTCTAGCCATTCGCCTTGCGGAGAACTCCCCCAATGCAAAACCGTCTAGCCTACACATTTTTGCTATCTTGTTGTTTCGGGTTTGGGCTCCCCGCCGCAGATTTTTCCTCAGCTGCCGAAGTGAATCGCGACGCACCCGACGTGCAAATCGCTCCCGATTCCAAGCTCGCCCGTTGGCATAGTGGTCAGGTTTATTTTGATGGGCAGTGGCGGACGCTCGAAGAGGTGCAGCAACTCGTCACAACCGATCCCCGCTGGCAAGAGTATCGACAACGCGTTGACGAAGCAGAAGGCAGCCCAGAATCTCACGTCGAGCTCGCCCATTGGTGCCAACGAAATGGCCTTGCCCACGAAGAAAAACTGCAATGGCTCTACGTCCTGCAAGCTGACCCCAATCACCGTGGTGCCCTGAAAGGTCTGGAGCTGATTTACTATCAAGGCCAACTCTGCCCTCTCGACCAAGTCGACCTCCACAAACAGCAAGCCAAAGCAGCCAAGCAAGCTCTCAACCACTACAAACCCTTATTCCTAATCCTGCGACGGTCAGCCAAATCAGGCAGCGAAACTCAACGAGAAGCAGCCCTGGCTCAGCTTGCAGCAGTCTCCGACCCAGCTGCTATCCCCGCGTTAATACAAGTCGCAAAGCTAGAATATGGCAGTGTGGATCGCCCCACAAATCAAATCGCTGCATATAAGAAAAAAACGTTTGAATTGGAAATCCAGCAAACAGCAATCACTGCGTTATCGTACATCCGTGAGCATGAGGCGACGCAAAAACTGCTAGAGATCGCCATTTTATCGCCCTATCCAGAAATCCGCCGTGCAGCAGCCGAAGCGTTGATACCGCGCGATAAGACCAGCTACGTGCCAAGACTCATGGCCGGCTTAGCCGCTCCGCTGGAAGCGAACATTGATTTAAACATCATGCCCAACGGAGTGGTAAGACTCTACGAACAAATCACTGACGTTGGACCAGAGTCGCAGTCGACTAGTACTCGCCGCAGCAAATATCAAACCAAAACCTACTATCAGAGGCAGAAAAAGCTGACGACCAATCTTCGCAAAGATCGGGCTAATGCAATCGCTAGAGCCCAGAGAACGCAGGCAATGGTAGCCTCAACTAATCAATCGAGGCTGCAATGGAATGCTCGCTATCAAGAAACTCTGAAAACTGTAACTGGGCAGGATTTGGGTGAAGATCCTGAAAACTGGTGGACGTACTGGCAAGACTACAACGAGCTCGACTACCCCGAGTTAAAGCCCGACTATCGTTATAGTGACATCGATAACTACTGCTGTTATCAAACGGCTCCTTCATGTTTTGCTCTTGGAACGCCTGTCTGGACGCAGCACGGTCCTACTCCGATCGAGTCGATTCAGATCGGCGATCTCGTCCTGAGCCAAGATCCGATCACCGGTTGCCTCGATTACCGACCTGTGTTGCAGACAACCGTCCGACCTCCTAGCCCTTCCATCAATGTCACCCTAGAAAACGAAACGATCGTCGCGACCCGAGGACATCGTTTCTGGGTGATTGGCGATGGTTGGCGGATGGCTAAACATCTCAAAGCTGGCGATGGGTTGCACGGAGCCAGTTCCTCCTCCGGTCTAAACGCAGCCACAGAGGGGCCCGAGATAGAAGCCTTCAATTTGGTGGTTGGAGAGTTTCATACCTATTTTGTGGGCAATAGTCGCCTGCTTGTCCACGACAACGGCTGCCCCCGCCCCACCACGTTCGTCGCCCCCGGCGTAGAGCTATCTCCCACTACCCTGCCGTAGCTTGGTCGGATGCTTTCTCACATCGTGGTGCCGTCACGCATTGCTCAAACCCCTGGGATTCCGATACAATCGGGGATTCACATTCTATTCCCCACGGCAATAGGGGCTCTCCAGCCCTAAAATACCCTCGGTATCCCACTCATGTTTGAAGCCCTACAGAACGGACTCACTGGCGCGTTTAAGACGCTTCGCGGTCAAGGCAAGATGACCGAAGCCAACATGCGTGAGGGGCTCAAGCTGGTTGAAAAGTCGCTGCTCGAGGCCGACGTCAGCTTTACCGTCGTTCGCGATTTCATGGGCCGGGTCACCGAGCAGGCGGTTGGCGAACGAGTACTAAAGTCGCTGAACCCCAGCGAGCAAATTGTCGGCATCGTCAATCAAGAGCTGATCAACCTGATGGGGCCGGTCGATCACTCGTTGCATCTGCTGGGCAAGTCGGAAGTCTCTGTGCTGATGATGTGTGGTCTGCAGGGCTCTGGTAAGACAACCACCTGCGGCAAATTAGGCCGCAATCTGAAAGCTGCAGGTCGATCGCCGCTGCTGGTCGCTGCTGACCTGCAACGTCCGGCTGCTATCGACCAACTGCATGTCTTGGGCGAACAGCTGGATATCCCCGTCTTCTCCGACCGTGGCGAGCAGGATCCCGTAAAAGTCTGTAAAGCTGCGGTAAAACAAGCGAAAAAGCTTGGTGCCGACGTCGTGATTCTCGATACGGCTGGTCGACTTCACGTTGACGACGAGCTGATGAAGCAGCTTGAGCGTGTCGATCGGCAGTGCAATCCCAACCAGGTTTATCTGGTTGTCGACGGCATGACAGGCCAGGATGCGGTCAACAGTGCCAAGGTATTTAATGAGGCTTTGGAACTCGATGGCGTGATCATCACCAAGCTCGACGGCGATGCCCGCGGTGGTGCGGCCTTGTCGGTAAAGCAGGTAACCGGGGTGCCGGTGAAGTTTGTCGGTACCGGCGAGCACCTGGATGCACTCGAAGAATTTCACCCTGACCGCATGGCGGGGCGGATATTGGGCCAGGGCGATATTTTGAGCCTTGTCGAAAAAGCCCAGCAAGAATTTGACGAAGACGAGATGCGAGCCCAGGAGGAACGGCTCAAAAAGGGCGAGTTCACGCTCGAAGACTTCAAAAAGCAGCTTTCGCAGATCAAAAAGCTGGGCCCGATGCAGAAAGTGATGGGCATGATCCCGGGGATGGGGAACATGGCCGACGCTATGGGGGATGTCGATCCTGAGCAGGATATGAAGCGGCTGTTTGGCATCATCGACTCGATGACGCAGGCCGAACGGCAGAATCCGACCAAAATCATCGATCAGAGCCGCCGTCGCCGCATCGCCACCGGTGCTGGCGTCGAGCCTAATGAGGTCAACGACCTGATCAAGCAATTCGACGCCATGTCGCAAATGATGACCCAAATGGCCGGAAAAGGCATGAAAGAGCGGATGAAGATGGTCCGCGAAATGCAATCCAGCCTCTCCGACCCTAACGGTCAACTGACCAAGAAAAAGCTGGGGTCAGGCAAGCGACTGAGCAATAAGGATAAGGCAAAGCTAAAAAAACAGCGAGATAAGGAACTCCGGCGCCGCAAACGGGAAAAGCGAGGCAAATAGCCTTCAGCATTTAGTCATTCTCACTAGAATCGCTATTTGTTGATTTTCATGCCTTACACACCTAAAAAATAAGGCAATTCCTGGGCCGATGCCCCTTCCACACACCCGCTGAATCTGCAACCATAGTAGATTCGTATGCCGCCCAGAGAGGTGGCGTAGCACCGTACATTATTGAAGAGCTCAGGAGAGCCACGTGGCAGTTAGACTTCGAATGAAAAAAATGGGCCGAGCACATCGGCCCTTCTATCGCGTCTGTGCGTTCGATCATCACGCACCCCGCGATGGGCGACCGATTGAAGAGTTGGGCACCTACGACACCAGCATTGCCGACACCGATGGTCGGGCCAAGCTGAACAACGAGCGAATTGATTATTGGCTCAGTGTTGGTGCTCAGCCGTCCGATAAGGTTGCTGTATTGATTAAGAAATACGGCAGCAGCGGTACCCATCTTGAGCAGCAACAAGCGGCTCTAGATAGCTTGGCTGGACCGAAGGTCATTCCCGATCCGGGGGCACCAGCATCGTTGCCCAAGAAGGAAGAAGAAACCAAAGCAGAAGAAGCAAAAGCTGAAGAGCCCAAAGCTGAAGAAGCAGCCGCTGCTCCAGCCGAGGAAGCTGTTGCTGAAGCTCCTGCCGAAGAGGCAGCAGCGGAAGCACCCGCTGAAGAAGCTCCTGCAGCCGAAGAGACTGAGAAGTCGGCAGAATAATCCGATCGGCCACGAATGCGATTCGATGTGCTAACCCTGTTCCCGGAAATATTCTCCGGCTACATGACGCAGAGCTTATTGAAGCTCGCCATTGATCGCAGTTTGGTCGAACTAGAGTTACACAACATTCGCGACTGGAGTCGTGATAAACATAATTGCGTCGACGACCGCCCCTTTGGCGGCGGCCCAGGCATGGTGATCAAGCCAGAGCCCACGGTCGAAGCCGTCGAAGCAGTCCAAGCAATGGACAGCTCGCCTGGGCATCTGGTGATGCTCACGCCGCAAGGAAGAAAGCTTGATCAACCGCTGGTCGAAGAACTGGCCCAGCACAGGCGGCTATTGCTGTTGTGCGGTCGGTACGAAGGCTTCGATCAACGAGTCAGCGACCTGCTGAAACCGGACGAGATCTCCATTGGAGACTTCGTGCTGAACGGCGGCGAAGTGGCGGCGATGACCGTCATTGATACCGTCATTCGACTGGTGCCAGGAGTGTTGGGAGACGAAGACAGCAGCCGACTCGATTCGTTTTCGACCGGCGATCGGCTGTTAGAACATGCACAATACACACGCCCGCGAGAATATCGCGGATTAAAAGTACCCGAGGTACTGCTGAGCGGCGATCACGGGCAGATAGCCCAATGGCGAGAAGAAAATAGTATCCAGCGGACAGGCGAGCGACGAGCCGACCTGTTGCCTGAAACGAATAAGGGAAAAGACGATGAGCCAAGACATTCTTAATCACGTTGAGCAATCGAGCCTCAAAGACGCCGCGCCAAAGTTTGATATCGGCGACACGGTCGATGTTCACACCAAGATTCACGAAGGCGAGAAAGAACGCATCCAGGTCTTCTCGGGTGTGATCATCGCTCGAAACGGGTCGGGAACGCGTGAGATGTTCACGGTTCGCCGGATTGTCGCCGGACAGGGTGTCGAGCGGAAGTTCCCGCTGCATTCACCTCGGATCGCTAAGGTCGAAGTGAAGCGCAGCGGCGTGGTTCGTCGGGCCAAGCTTTATTATCTTCGCGAGCGTACTGGTAAGGCGGTTCGTCTCAAGGAACGCCGCGTTGATCGCGTTAAGACAAAGTCTTAACGGGAGGTTGGCCAGGATTGGCTGAAGCCTGGACGCCTTTTTCTATCTGAGCATTACATACCTAGGTAAGGATGCCGCTATTATTGGGCTGCGCCATGCCTGTTCTGGAGTGGATTCGACAGCGGTTTGAACCGGCTTCGCTGGGCGAGCGGGGTGAGCAGCAAGCGGCACGACATCTGCGACGGTTGGGCTACAAAGTTCTTTTCTTACGTCACCGCCAGCGTTATGGCGAAGTTGACATCATTGCGGTCGACGACAAGACGGTTGTTTTTGTCGAAGTGAAAACACGTCGACGTGAAGATCGAGGCCGAGCCGCGGAGGCAGTTGATTCCAAGCGGCAGCAGCGTCTCACTCGTGCAGGGTTGGCTTTTCTTAAATCGCATGGACTGCTGGAGTACGCCAGCCGGTTTGATGTTGTCGAGGTGATTTGGCCAGAGCAGGAAAAGAGGCCTGCCATTCGGCATTTGAAGGATGCCTTTCCGGCGGTGGGTAAGGGTCAGATGTATAGTTGAAAAAGCTGTTAGCGGTCAGCTTTTAGCTTTTAGCGGGTGGCACTGTCTGGCTTGACCAGCAGTGGAACCCTGGTACCCGCTTCGCACTGCTGGTCAAGCCAGACAGTGGCACCCTGAGTGCGTGTAATGCCAACAACTCCTCTATTCTCAAGTCGATTGGCTCGCTTTAATGAAGGTGGGTAAACCTGCCGGTGGTGGGTTTTTTAAGCTGAATATAGTTGTTGCCGGCAGAACTACCCACCCTACGGTTTGTCTTTGTCTCCATTCAGTGACGAATTTGGAATGATCGCTAACTCGGCGCTGTTTTTATTGGAGCCTCGGTCGGCACTGTTGGAGTAACCGACGTAGAGCTTTTCGTTGTGCTCGATGGCATAGGGATAGGAGAGACGCGATTGAGGATGGGATTCGCCGGGGCCGTGATGCACGGCGTCTCGAATTTTGTAGATGCGAGAGAATTGTTTTTCGCCTGGGCGGGTAACCGCGATTGTTAAGGGGGAGCGGGCTTTGCCGCTGTCGGCTGTGGTGGTGCAAACTAGATAACGCTGCCCCGTGCTGAGGGTACCGGCGTAGGGCTTGGAAGTCGTCATCGGCAGATTGCTTTCGGCGACGGGTGTCCAAATGCGACCGTAATCGTTGCTTTCTGAAACTAACGCCAAGGGCTTGCTGTGATAGCGGGCGATGTTGGTTATATGAGAACCATCAACGATTACCGTCGATTCGCCCCACATACGCAAGTCGTCTGGGCGAGGGATGACGACTAATTCCCACTTGGTAAAGTCGGTGCCGTGGCTGATGGCCACCGCGGCGGGGTTGCCAGGTATGTCGGGTTTTTTGGCGACGATGCCCGCCATGATGTAATTGCCGTCATTCATTAGCAGAGGCTCTTGCATGGGCCAAAAGCCGTCTTCGATCACTACACCAAGCTTTTGCCACTGCTTGGTTTTTTCGTTGAATAAGTAAGCGCGAGTATGAGTCTGTTCCATTTTGTTATAAAACGCACCCTGGAAGGCCCAGAGTTTTTCTTCATGAGAAAGAAAAACTCCGTGACTGACGGCAAGGTTTTCTTCTTCACCATCATCGATTTGGAACACGGGGCCCCAAGTACTGCCGTTGTCGGTACTGATGCGGCCATTCGCGACTTCGCTGGCCGTGTTTTCCTTACCTGCATTATGGCCAAAAGAAGTGATCAGCAGATTGTTGTGCCATGCTAAGGCGACGCCGTGGAGCCAGTTGTAACCGTCCTGCTCGGGAACTCGGTGCTTTATGACGTGGAATTCAACGTCTTCGAGCGGGAGCAGCTCAGCCGACTTAGGAACGGGCAACTTTTCGTCCCATAGAGCTGGCGTTTGCTGGGCCTGGCAGGGAGAGGGGGGAAAAGCGGAAAGTTGAGAGCCGAAAGCGGTTATGAAGAATAATGAAATCTGAATGACGACTGTCGAATGGGAGTAGTTGGGTGGCACCGTTCGGCTTGTCTGGCAGTGGAACCCTGGTACCTGCTTCGCACTGCTGGGCAAGCCAGACAGTGGCACCCTGTTGGGGTTTTGGACGGTGTTCTGACGGTTTTTGGACAATAAGAATCGTTTGGTGCTGGAGGGGTTTGTTTTTGGGGGTGCCTTTTGGCACGTTTTCTGGGGGGGCCCCACTGGGATGGACAGAAAGGAAGGGGGAAGGCGGAAGGGGGAGCGTGGAATGAATAATTTTGTCATTAGTGAGTTATTAGTTGTTAGGCGCGAGGCGCGGGTTTTCTTGTCGTTACTAGCTGACCGCTGAAAGCTGATTGCTGACCGCTTGACCATTATCCTGAATTTGGTGGCTGATTTCTACAACTATTTTTGGCCAGGTAGTATACTCGCTGAGACAGCAGTATGGGTGGTGTTTGACGCAATAGCATGAATATGCACTGTTTATGTGTGGAGCGGTTCTTGCACTTTTATGATGGGGGCATCAAACTAAGATCCATCGATAGTTCTATCCTAAAAATATTCTGTTGGAGTTCGGTATGCAAACGCGACTTCATTCCCAGGTTGTTTCGGTCTTATCGGTCCTCTCAATACTTGTAGGATGCACAACGCAAGTCGAGGAAGAGACTGCGGCACCTAAAATTTCAGATGAGTCTAAACAGGGGGCGGCGGCGGATGAGGTGAAGGCTGATGTCGTATATACGAACGGCAAAATCTATACCGTCAATGAAGCTCAACCCTGGGCAGAGGCCGTCGCTATCAAGGATGGTAAATTTCTCAAGGTTGGTTCGGATACTGATGTCAAGCCGTTGGTTGGTGAAGAGACGGAGGTGATTGAACTGGACGGCAAAATGGTGATGCCGGGGATATTAGACCTCCACTCGCATCCGTTTATTACGCCCTGGTATGGCCAGATGAATCTAAGTCTGAAAAACCCAGGAGACCATGAGAAGATTCTGGAAGAAGTAAAGACCTATGCGGAATCGCATCCCGACAAGAAGTGGATATTAGCCGGCCAGTGGCACATTGGCATCTATCCCAACGATGCACCCAAGAAGGAGTGGTTGGACGAAATTGTGCCTGATCGGCCTGTGATTCTTCTGGATCAGTCTGGCCATAATTCTTGGTTGAATTCGATGGCTTTGGAAATGTCGGGAATCACCAAAGATACGCCGACGAGCAACCTCATTGTGATTGTGAAGGATAAGGACACCGGCGAACCTACGGGCACGATACGAGAAGCTGCCTTGCAACTGCCTGAGCGTGTCATTCCCCAGGCAACTGCCGAGGAGTACGCGAAACCCATCGAAGAAATCTTCGATATGTTTCTCTCTTATGGGATCACGACCCAACAAACGGCTGAAGGTCATCGCGCACCGCTCAATGCCCTGAAACTACTGGAGAGCGAAGGGCGACTGAAACAACGGGTATTTGTGAGCTGGGATTGGAAGACAACTCTTAATCTTGCCTATACGGTGGAAGACATTGAAGAGCAGATCAAGAATCGGGCTAAGTATGAGTCAGAATTGATTCGCCCAAACTATGTCAAGATATTTGCCGATGGGTCTCCTGGCGCACGTACGGCTCTCTTATTACGCCATTATGTTGGTGAGCCCGACTTCTTGGGTCAAGCCAATATGTCTACCGAAGAATTTGCAGCGGCTTTTACCAAGTTCGACAAGATGGGTGTTGGCGTGCATGTTCACGCCATCGGCGAAGGGAGCATACGTCGCGTTGTCGATGCTCTGGAATTAATGAAGAAAGCGAACGGCGATAGCGGAGTACGACATAAGATCGCTCATAACTGGATGATCACACCTGAAGACATTACGCGCGTAGCAAACATGAAAGACGTGAACATCGACTTCTCGCCTCATGTTGCCTACCCGCATCCGGGCATTGCCGCTACTTTTCCGCCCCGCATCGGTGATGATCGTTATCAGAAAATGTTTCCTGTGAAGTCTGCGATTGACGCAGGTCTGCACGTAGGTCAGGGTGCCGACTGGTTAACTGCGAACCCTACCCCCAATCCGTTTCCTGCCATTGAAGGTTTTGTGACGAGGATGAATCCTGACGATCCAACGATGGGCACATTAAATCCTTCAGAAGCGGTCACGCTTGCTCAGGCAATTCGAATGTGTACGATCGAAGGAGCGTGGGTATTGGGCGTTGAAGAGGAACTTGGATCGATCGAAGAAGGGAAACATGCTGACTTTGTGGTGCTGGACCACAATTTGTTCGACTTAGAAAAGGACAATAAGCTCCATCGCATTGGTGACACGCACGTACTGAAAACAATAGTCGCAGGAAACATTGTTTACAACACGGACGAGTAAAGCCGAAAGGGCTGTTCGATATTAGAATTCGCCCAACATGCGAACGGTAAAGACGGCCTGAAAATCTTTATTCGGTGTCTGCGCGGGGTCGAACCAGAATTGTAGGCTGGGAGTGACTTGAATCAGGGGTGTCGCTTGCATGCGCCAAAAAGTTTCGGCAACATACTCGTCGCGCAGGCTGGGGTCGGAGGGGTCAGACCAACCAATCCCCATACCCAGCCAATCTTCTTGGAAACCGAAGGCTTTTTTCTTGATGATCCCGGTAGCTGCTGATTGGCGGATTGCGGGCTGCCGTTTTTCAGCACGATTGTATTTGGCAAAAACGGCCCAGTTGTCGCCGAGGTCTTGCTCGGCGTTGATACCCAAGAATCGAGAATAGGACGTGGAGTCGGTAGCTTCGATAAAGTGGGCTGCTATCTGGTATTTACCGCGTCCTAGGCCTTCCAACTCGGGTTCGACAGCGGCGTAAACACTCGACATAAGATCGCCCTTAAAAAACGAATCAAAGTCGAGAAAGTCGCCCTGGCCGTTTGCATCGGCAATGGCTCCGCCGAGAAAGATGTTGTCGTGCACTTCAGCAATCAGGGTCGAGCCAACACCCGCAGCAGGCACGGTTCGCGAGGCTTCGTTAGAGAGTGGGGATGCCAGGAAGGCTCGGTTATCGTTGGCATACGGCATCGCGTTGAAGAGAGTGGTGGGCTCAAG
>Ga0315338_1003951_pt1 | contig 12252 bp, 8 predicted proteins | sample ASW8metaG_FD_204518 | JGI IMG/M metagenome (GOLD analysis project Ga0315338, IMG submission 204518) | Ammonia-oxidizing marine archaeal communities from Monterey Bay, California, United States - ASW #8 | ecosystem: Environmental > Aquatic > Marine > Coastal | place: USA: California | collected...
CCAGCTTATTTTTAAGACGCTCCTTATCATCGTGTACCCGCTTCATAATGCGATCGGTAAGGCTTAAAGTTTTCCTTGGTTCAATTGGAAGGTCTTCTTCTTTGATCTCTTTTATTTTTCTCAAAAGTTCAGGGTATTCATTAAAAAACTCTAGATGCCCATTGAGATATATCGCGACTTGATCTTTATTCATTTTAATTCCTTTGAAAAATTAACCTTCAATAATGAAATCGAAATGCAATATACCATAAAACCACTAGAATTTATACCTATAAAATCAATGATAACAATGATTTATGAGAAACAACAAGGAAAGGAACGGATTCCCAGTATGGGCGTTTTAGTTCCTCCATCTGGAAGGGTCACCCCAGGGTGGCCCTTCATCTTTTAATAAGTCATCAAAACGCAAGCCTCTGAGACTGGCAATAGAGAAAGTTGTTTGACAACACAATAAAAAGCATAAGCGAATAAATTTCTATTCGCTCTAAACTTTACCTGTATTTGGAGGGGGCCTTGTTAGACTTTTGCTTCTTCTAGAGGGGTGGTCGGAACTTTGGGAGGAGCTTTATGACCACAACCCGTCAGACCTGTCGAAATGATGAAAAGGATTATGAATAGAGCAAAAAATAAATGCCGCATTATTTAACTTTCAGTTTTTTGGTGAGACGGGTGATTTGGGCGCGAACCTGATTTTTAGCAGTTCCCCCATAAATATTTTTTCGATCGACAGAGTTCTGGAGCGCAATATGGTCAAAAACTTCTTCATCTTCAAAAAGATTTATATTCTTGCACTCTTCTTTTTGGTTTTTATTCTACAAGAATGAACCGCATATGAGCCTGTCGGTAATCTATAAATCAAGTAATGCAGTTATCATCGTGTCCAAAAAATATTTCTCACGAAAGATAATATTTTAGCGCTCCCTGACCCTTTGGTAGTTACTCGATAAAGATTATTTTTTTTTACAATGAATTTCTGTCTCAAAAGCCCATTAATCCGAGTCAAAAGTTCTTTCTCTTTATTAATGATCTCGTCCAATGGCCTTTCATTATGGGCTATCTGCCCCCTTTGATATATCTCCAAAAAAATTTTTATTGTAACCGAACGTTCCACTTTACTTAATATGGACTCATATACAAAAAACATTAAGATATAAAAAATTAGCCCATTAAACAACGACAAACCAAAATAAAGATTAGTTTCATCGATATTCAATTTGCCATCATTTAAAAAAATAATACTTATTGTTAGGTATATCGGTAGAAAAAAAAAGTGCGAAAATAATCTTCTTGTCAGTCCACTCTCTCTGTAAATATTTTTCCACAAAACGGAAAACAAAACAGCTAGAAAAGAAACAGCAATCGCATAAGTAATGGCGTAAAGCATTATCATCTTTTGTTAATCACTTTATCCGGATTAATTATTCGACCTAACTAATGAATTTACGTAATCCTTGAGTTATCGAAGCCCAAACCATGGCATTTTTAGCAACCAAATATTTTCCTGAAGATCCACTAATAAACCCAATTTTATTTAAGAATTTAATTCGCTTCGATACTAACCCTTTCTCTGGAGAATTTGAGCAATATCTCGCCTTAAGATCCAAATCGGAAAGACCCCGGTTGCCCGATTGATAAATCTCTAACAGAATATCCGTCGAGAATGGAGTTATCGCCGTACCTATTAAAAAATCAACAAATCCTATACAAAGGCATGTGTACAAAATTAACCCATTAAAAATATCTATTAGTAAATGTTTGCTTAAGAATAAGGGTGAAAATATACCCAATGAATCTGAAGTAGAAAAATATAATAACAAATAGATGGGGACTACCATGATAGATAACAAAATTGGGGTAGATGCTGTTCGAGCTGACTTCAAGTATTTTATCTTATTGATGGCAATCAAAACAGACAGATAAATTAAAAATGAGATTACAGAAAGTGAGATGCTTTTCATTATGGTATTTGATTAGATATAGCAAGCTTCTGGGTTAAATATTAGAAAACTACGAGATGATTCGCAATTTATACCTTATCTTATTTTCATATACTGTAGAGAATAATATAGTCTTTTGTTCAAACCAATGAATTTTGCAATCTTTCCATTTAGATAAAGATACGAAAAAAATGACCCGTCTGAAAACATGGTGAACTCTTGTTTCTAGTAATTAACTTTTACGGTAATACAATGTGGATTACGCAAGCGTTGGGGTCAATGATCTCCTCTTATTGATTGGACTTGTTGGTGCATAGGTGGGTAAATGAGCATCGGCCTCTCCTGGTCGGTCTCCTTATTTTGTGTTTGGTCCAAGATAGGCTTAAAAACAAGCGTCTTGCCGGTTTGTTTCTTCGGCAACAAGCTGTAATAAAATATCGCAGCAATTTTTTTAAATACTTGTCGCGGGCTAAAAAGTGTAAACATTAAACTTAAATGATAAGGCATGTTTAGTGGATAGTTCATCATCATTAAGAGATGTGTTTTTAAAATAAATTTAGGAAAGTTGAAATCTTTTAGATCATCTGGCATATAAGCTCGCGTCCCATCTGAATAATTATGAGGCAAAACTCCATCAACTAATTCCTTGTTTGCAACCAGTTCTTTATAAATAGGTGTCCCTGGCAATGGCTGAAAACTCGCCATAAAAGCAAAATTAAATTTGCAGCTCAGTATCAGTTTTCTTGTATCAAAAAGATCTTTTTCGGATTCGCCAGGATACCCTAAAATTAGAAACCCTTGAACTTTTAAACCTGCTTCTTGAATTTCTTTGACAACTCTAGGGACTATTTTTAAATCAAGGTCCTTATCCATTCTTTTAATTGTTTTCTCAGACCCTGTCTCTGGGGCAACCAAAAGCATCTTCCAACCCGCTTTTTTCATGAGCCCCCATAACTCTTTATCTCCTCTTTCCAGTCTTATTCCATTTGGCGTACCAAATCGAAGTCCTTTCAGTTTTAAATCAATTACAGCACGGCAAAATTCTTTTGCATATTTTTTATGATAAGTAAAATTATCATCTATAATGTTTATCCACCTAACTCCTCTCTGGAAATAAAGGTATTTAATCCATTCTATCATATAAGAAATACTATGGGTCCGGACCGGTTTGCCGTTCAGTTCTGGAGCGGCACAATAGCCACATCTATAAGGGCAGCCTCTTGTAATCCATACTGGAGCATTAACTTTTGGAGGGCAATTCCATCTATAACCGTGTCTTACATAATAGTCCAACTGGATAGCATCGTAGTCAGGTATTTTTATTTTATCAAGATCATCTTCCCTCTCTGTTTCGTTTGCGACAACTCCCTCTTCGCCCCTGTAAACTAAACCACTTACCCTATCAAGTTTTGGCTCTTTTTGTGCGATCTCTTCCAGAAAAACCGAAAAGGAAAGATCCGCTTCGCCTCTAAAAATAAAATCAACCCCATTAACTCCTGCTATTTTTTGGTGGTAACTTGTGGCATGGGCCCCCCCTATGCATGTGATTGCCTCCGGCTTAATCTCCTTGGCAACCTTTAAGCAATCGATTGCTTCTATAGACATTGGCGACCAAGTAGATACTCCAACTAAGTCAGGATCAAAATCTTGTAAGTCGCGCTTGAAACCTTCATCTGAGCATAATCTATCTGCAATCGTATTATCGAAAATCCTAACCTCATACCTCGACTCATCAATATTGCTCTTTAGATAACCGTAAGGAAGGGGTATGGAGTAAGTTGCATCAAAACCTTTTGGCCAAATAAGAGCTATTTTTTTTACGCAAACTGGTTTCCAGAATCTTTCATCCAAAATATCTGGCTTCAAACCAAATAACGTAAATTTTCTTGACTGTTTATCAATACTTACCGCATTCATTGCTAAATCTCTCTATAAATGATCCCCAGCCACAGTTAAGATATCCCAAAAAGCTAATTTTCAACCAGCATGGATGTGCTTTTCTCATTCAACCTATACTTTTCTCGCATTTCTTCTGCTAAATCTACCATTTCTTCATATGTCATCACTTTTCTAGAAAAACGGGATATTTTTGCCCCTTGGAAAAGTCTTTCAATAAAAACACTTGTGTCTCGACAGAAGTAATGAATTTCAGGATAGCATGCGTACATACATCCTGGACATGCATTAACTTTTTCCTTTATGGCATCTAAAAAGTTCCCTTCCTTATAGTTTTTTAGAAAGTCTGGGTGCGTCATATGAATATTCATAGGAATTTCTAAATCGACACAAGGCAAAAATCTCCCCTCAGGGCTAATCGAAAAATATAAATCCGGGCTACTGCATTTCCAGTGAACTTTTTTAAATTTTAAAAAATCAGGAGACTCTCGTAAAAACCGATTGGAGTTATGCACATGATATCCATCACGTTTCATCTGTATGATTTTTTCATAAGCCTGGTCAATAGCGTTATGCTCTGACTCGGTTATTTCCATAACATCACTTCCTCTACGCAATAAGAAACTAGTGTCCTCATCCGGATGTTTTGTATCCTCATCAGTTAAATGAGCTGGTATAAGCGAAAGATAAAATCCAATTTGAGTAACAAAATCTATAAGCGCAGGGATCTCGTGAATATTTGATTTTGATACGACTGCATTAACACCTGTCATATTTCCTCTAACAGGAAACATTTTTGAGAACAGTGCTAAAGCACGCAAAATATCGTAATAAGAACCTTGCTTCTGGTTAATAATGTCTTGTTTCTCAATATCAAGCGTGTCTAAGGAAATGGTAACCTCAGAAGCTCCAGCATCAATAACTTCGCCTAAGTTTTCTTCAGTGCACAACAAACCGTTAGTCTGTAGACGAGGCTGAATATTATATTTTCGGAAAATTTTTATAATATCCGGAAGATCTTTTCTCAGAAAAGGCTCACCCCCCGTAAGAATGATCATGCTCACGCCCATCTTATCCAAGTTATGCGCCAATATGTCTATCTCTGGGAGTTCTAACTCTTTTTCATGGGTTCTATTCTCAACCACACTGCACATCAAGCATTTAATATTACAGCCTTTTGCTAAGGCAAATTGAACGTACATCGGGGCTTTTTTAGTTGCCACCCCTTTTAAGAAAGTCAAGGCTGTCTTAGCGTTTAGCATTTTGTCCCTGTTGTTTTAGAGAAAATCTGTAAATTTTAAAATAATAAACAACGGCAAACGCGCTCCCCGTAATAACAAACTCTTTAAAAATAGCTTTTGCCGTTTCTAAACTGAATAACCAATTGTCCGATTTAGCCCAGTCTATCGGATCGAAAATAGGCACAGGTGAATTCATTAAATAAGGCAACGGGTAAAACAACGCAATTTTACTAGGATGAAACCCATCGGCCACAAAAGCATCCACAACAACATGGGAAAAAATAAGGGAAAAACACAGCAAAAATGTTGCACGCAACGATGGGTATTTAGCTTGAGCTATTCTATAAAACAAGTAACCTGCAAATATCGAGAACAACAGACTATGAGTATATGTCCTATGATCACTTATATCCTTAGTCACCATCATAACCAGGAAGTCAACATCAGGAAGAACCGTAAGAAAAATAATAAAAAAAACAATCTTCCAATTCTTACAAAAATCTTCTCTAGGGGTTACTCCCGTATATATCGACAACCCAACCAAAGTATGAGCCACTGGAGAACACATCTAGCCCCTATTCCTCCGATTGGGTTTAGACTCATAAATCATATTTTTTTCAACGCATTCCCTAAAGTAACTATTTTCTCAATTCCAAAAAAAACCGAGCTATTCAAATAAATTATCTTCACAGCTACCAAGGAAGTAAGCGAAAACTATTTTCATATTCGCCCCTTCTTTTTGCCCTCTGCGCATATATTTATATAAATTGGTAAAAAATTTCAGCCTTTGTTTATAAATCATTTTTGACACTCTGCGGCCAACGAAGAAAAAATAACAAAACAGTTGAAAATAGACTACAAAATGCTTAGAAAAAGTTTTTGATTCCATCGGCTCACCGAACTGAATAGTCGATTGGTCCTCATCGCTTCTCTTGCTTTCTTCAGAATTAAAAATATCAGGCGAAATTGCATCGGGATCTAAATCGTAATTTCCTACCTGAGACAATTGAGTGTCATGAGCCAGTTGTTGATAAACAAAAAAGATTGGTTTGTTTGGTTTGAGCTTCCAATTCAACTTAAAGGTCTCAAGCATCTCACCGGGAGTTTCCGTTGGTCCACCAAGCATGTTATATGCAATTGTATTCATGTCGTATTTTTGCATGTAATGAAATGTCTCTTCCAATTGTTTAGTTGTGCATTGCTTCTTGTGTATTTCATTGCGCATTCTATCGGTACCTGTTTCCACTCCAATCCTGACCTCTTTCACACCAGCTTCGGCCAAACATTTGACTCTATCGTGATCAAATGTCTGGTACCTAGCTGATCCAGGCCCCTCATGCAAATAAAAGGTGTCCCCTCTAGCAAATATTGACAAGGGTAGCTTTGTATTCATACCAGCTTCAATATATTTGCTACAAAAATCCCGCGTCCACTTAGCATTGATTGGGAAAACGGGGTCGAACGGATGCCCCATACGCAAACCTCTGTCTTTAAACCGGTCATATTGGAACTTAATTTCATCAACATAGTTTTGGGGATCTCTGTAGCGAAAACGATTCCCCGGGGATGCATCCTTTATGTATACCTCTTCACAATTGGTGCACGGGTACGGACAACCTCTGCTTCCAATAAGCCACAGTTGCTGAATAAAATATAAATATTTATCCACATCCTCCCAAAGCTCATAATCAGGAAAAGGTAAACTGCTAATATCTTCAATCCACCCTGCTCGAGAGTTTTCAAAATAGCTGCCATTATCCAATTTAAAAAGCAACCCTGGAATATTGTATAACTCGCTTTTTGATTCCAGCGCATCCATATAGTTAGTCAGGATATATTCGCCCTCACCACAAATAACAGCATCGACTCCAGGCAAATTGATAGACTCCCGAGGTCTCAAAGTAGGGTGATATCCCCCCAGTACTATTGGTATGTCTTTGGAAAGGTTATCCCGAATCTCTTTTATCGTCTCGACCACATAGGAAGTATAAAGTGTTGTGTGAGTAATTCCGATGAGATCCGGCTTATCTTTCTTATATTTTTCTACCAGATAGCTTCTCCAACGATGCCTATTGAAAGTATAATCCCAGATACTTGCATCGTGTGAGGTTCTTTCATTAATATAAGTGGCTAAATATGTCACCCCCGTATCCAATATAGAGACACACCCGCTAAGGTTTGGAGATATCACTGATATTTTCATTTTTATAACGATCTCTTAAAAAAGGCTTAGGTTATTGTGCATATCCTTCCCAAGCAAAGGCTTTATCAAATTTAAAATCGAAGCTAGTCTGTTTGGATAATCTTAACATGATCTTAGCGTCTGATTGAGAAAATTAAAGTGTATCGCTTAAAATTATAAATAGTTTTTGCCGAAACCTTTCCTTGAAAATAAGCTTTATATTCTTGGAGCAGTTGAACTGCGAGGATTTTCCTCTTGATAATCAGAGTCGATATTGCATTCAAATATTATTTTTTTGTCACTTTGTTTGGCTTCAATCAGGTCCACTGCTAACATCGCCGTCATCATGCTATGGTCCTGATTATTATAACGATGAAGTCCGTTCCGTCCAATCAAAAATATGTTTGGGATTGTATTGAAATAGTCGTACACAGTTGATAGGTACTCATAGGAACCAAAATACGCCGGATAGGCCTTTGGAACGCGCAGCACGCAGCCATCAATAAAGTCACTCTGGTCGATAAAACCAATTTTTTCTAATTCCGAGATACCCAACTCGAGTAGATCTTTATCCTTCATTTTCCACAAATCATCCCCAATATTTGCGAAATATTCCAACCCAAGCCATATAGTATTTTCTGGATCGGCCACTAAATAAGGACTCCAGTTATTAAAAATTTGGACCCGGCCTACTCGGACAATTCCATCTTGGATATATATCCAGTTATCAGGCAGCGTGGTCAACGGTGGAGACTTTTCTCTGAAGTGGTCAAAAAACTTAGCGAACGGACTATTGCTTGCTTTAGTTTTAACATGAAGTTTTTTTAACAACAAACCAACCGTTATAAAGTCTCTGTAAACCAAGTTATCCGCAATTTTTCGCACATCTGCTGGAGGTGGTGGAGAAATAATGTTTACCAGTTCCTTTAAGGGCATCGAGGAAATAAAATAATCGCAATTTTGTTGTTTTTCTACTCCATCGCTATCTATTACTGAAACAGACGAAACGCGATTATCCTCTAAATACAATCTAGAGACATTATGTTTTTTAAATATACTTCCCCCCGCTTCAGTTATACGATCTGCGGCAACTTCCCACATTTGGCCAGGGCCAAATTTCGGATAATAAAAATGATTGATTAATGATACCTCTCTTTCCTCTTCTTTTTCTTGTGAATCACGTAGAAACATATCTTTTACTGCCTGCAGAAGGGCTTTTCTAAGAGACAAGCTTTTTATTCTTTGCGCTCCCCAGTCTGCTCGGATATGACTACAGGGAACCCCCCAGACCTTTTCAGTATAATCTTTAAAAAATGTTTCATATAGGCGTTTCCCAAATCGATTAATAAAAAAAGAGTCCAAATATTCCTCGTTACTTCTTGGAAAAGTGTGGGCATAAATATAACTCAAAAAAATCCATATGGAATTTACAAGACCGAGGCGACCTATAACTTCTGGAGAGATTGACAGTGGATAAGGGAAAAAAGAACTATTATAAAAAATTCGAGAAAGCCGTTTTCTAGATAACATCACCTCGTCAGTCAAGTCAGGATAAGGTGCAGGTTGGAGTACCCTTTTAACACGTTTTTTCTCCAACACAGATGATTCAGAATCTCCATCGAGGCTCACATTAGTTGGCAACAGGTATTCCACCTCTCTATTAGCGTCGTTAATTGTGGACCACTGTTCGGTGATACCATCAAGGTTTTCTTGAGCTTGAACAGGCAATAGGGAAAACCACCAATCACGAACTCTTTGACTTTTTGTATAAAACCTGTGCCCCCCCAAATCTATCCGGTTGCCTTTGTATTTTGCAGTTTGAGATATTCCTCCTATGCTATCGGTTTTTTCAAATATAATGGGTTGAATATTGGTTCGTTTTTTTAGTTCATACGCAGCGGTTAGACCGCCTGGGCCTGCGCCAGCAATTATCGCAAGTTTCTTAGTATTATTAGGTGGATTCATTAAATCCTAACTCCATATAGAAAAAGTTTTGGGGTAACGCTCTCGATGAATCTGTTGCGCCTCCCAATATAACAATATCATTATCCACCAATACTGTTGGGAAAGAAGAGTGCAAGAATATAAATTTTTTTGAAAAAGAAATGACCTTCGATTAGATTATAGAAGTACAAGTGGCTAGAGAATCAAGGGAGAAAAATAAATGGGTTTCACGAGGTTGCACGCAACATTAGTTATAATTTTATGCCTGTTGTACATGATCTATCATCGTTATTTTAAAACCCCATTCGATTCTGCCGCCTCACCCTATGTTATAAGATCCCTTATTCTTATTATTTGTGCCTATTTTATGCTTATTATTTCAGTCGTAATGTGGTTCTTCCTCGATTGGTAGGCCAATTCCGAGTCTGAATCAAAAAGAGCTAAAACTTTCAACAATATTAGACTTACTCTCTATCGCGCTTGTTTATCCATTTGCATTACAGCCTGTTTTAATTCTGACATTTTTCAATTAAACGAAACCAAGTAGTGATTTTATCTTCCCGGAAGTTGAAAAACTATTACGGTACGATATCTAGCGATGATTTGCCCTCCAGGTCATAGAGCAGAAAGTGTTCGTTTTGATAAATTAGCGGGAAAGATAATCGATGGTTCGTCTCTGTTAAAAAATATCTGTAGCCCGGATATTTAATGCTAAGAGAAGCAATATATTTTTCGTCTAGGGATAAATACTTTGCTCGCATCAAGGGATATAGTCCTTTCGGGTTGACGAATTCTCCATTAAATCTCATTGGAAGGTCGTTATAGAGCAAACCCGCGTGGATATCTGAAAATCTCTGGTAATAAATAGCAGCATACCTCCGGTCTGTTATTGCAAAATTTCCTCCCATCGCTTCCTCAATAAACGCTTGCCGCTTGCTGCAAGTTCTGAAAATACCAATGTATGATGGATTAAAAAACGCTGCACGGGGAGATGTGTTTTCCTTGATCCAGCGGCAAGTGTCGAGAAACGATGCAAACTGGATGGTTTTCTGTGCTTTTTCCGAGTCTAAGTAAATAACATCATGACTCTTTAAAAGGGCCTCTTCAGTCGTTGAATAGTTAAAACCTTTTTTTTCAAACACCAAAAAATCTTTTAAGGTTTTTACATTTTCATTTTTGACCACTAAAACATAAACCAAGGCTAACATAGATAACCCTATCGAACATACTTGGTCCCTAGACGTTATTTTTATTTTCCCAAGCCTAGTTCTCACCTTTTCTAATGATCTACTCTCGAAAAATTCCTCTCTCGTTTTTTCGAAAAGAAGCAGGAGAATTCTAGCGAGAAACATCGAAAATATAGGTGTGTATAAAACATGCGAAATCATGTTTATCCTACGAATATGCAAAATGGCTATTTGCGTATTTAAAGTGTCTGGTAGAAAGGTCATCAGACCTGATTCCCATAGCCATCCAAATCCAATCACAAGCCAGGGAGCAAGAAGAGTCGGCCACACCATATCCTCTTTGTCCCTAATTATTTTCTTGATATCTAGATTTAATTTGGGAATATTCGATCTAAAAATAAAATGCATAACACAAGCTGCAAGGGTGAGATATAAACTAAGTATATATGGAGGGTATGGATTATTGGGTTGAACGACATGCTTTATCCAAAATAATAACGAAGCATCACTAGCCTCATTTTTCAGGGCAAGTTCCCAGAATATTGGGAAAGCAAGGGGTTCAACTCCCTTAAACGCAGACATGGCCTTGATTAAATAAGGGGCTATGATGGCCAGAAACAGGATATTAAACTTCAACCAATCTTTGAGAATGGATAATTTTTTTTCCCTCAAAAAAACACAAAGCAATAATGACAAACTCAACCCAACAAAAAAATTCATTCCATTGTGCGGATGAACATAAACAGCTAGGGCCAAAAATATGGAACTAGCAACGAATTTTCGTCCAATAAAAAATAAAGTTCCACTAATACAAAATAAAGCCGATATTTGTCGGAAACTGAGGTAAGTAAATTGGCGAAATTCCATACTATCAGGAACAAAGGGAGGTTTTAGGCTCAAAAGGGTTTGGGTTCCGATGTCAAATTTCAGCAACCCAAATATCATCAGAACGGAAATTAGACTGGCTAATGAACTCCGTGTGATTTTCCAGGAAAGAAAGAAAAAAACCATGACAAGAAGGCATTTGCCAATAATCCCGAAAAATAAATGGTAGAAAGGAATTTCATAAATATCTGAGACTAATTTAAAAAATATTGGAAGTTTTTTTGGAAAGAATTCGTTCATTACAGGATCAAGTTCAAATTCTTCGGAATGAGCTGCTCCCTGGACGAATGTGTAAAAATATACATTGCCTTCCCCTGCTCCTAGAAATAAAACTACCGCAACAGAAGCCATCACTAAAGAGAGCCACAACCAACATGGGGAGGGTAACGAATCTTCCATATAGTTAAAAAGTGGGGGGCTTTTATTTTTTTCTATCTGCATTATTTAGCTTTCAGTTTTTTGGTGAGACGGGTGATTTGTGCGCGAACCTGATTTTTAGCAGTTCCCCCATAAATATTTTTTCGATCGACGGAGTTCTGGAGCGCAATATGGTCAAAAACTTCTTCATCAAATCGTTTGGATATTTTTCGAAGTTGCTCTAACGAAAGATCGGTAAGCGTTTTATTTTTCTCCAAACAAAATGCTACTGTTTTTCCCGTGAGTTCATGAGCTTCACGAAACGGTACTCCCTTTAATACGAGGTAATCTGCTAAGTCCGTTGCGGTGAGAAAACCGCTGGACTCCAATTCCTTTTGCGCAATTGGTATGAATTTTGCTGATTTCATCATGTCGGTAAAAATAGTAAGGCAGACCTTAACCGTTTCCGCAGTATCGAATAACGGTTCTTTATCTTCCTGGAGATCTTTGTTATACGCTAGCGGCAAACCTTTCATTAACGTAAGCAGAGATACTAGGTTACCAAAAACCCTCCCTGATTTTCCGCGAATAAGTTCTGCCGCATCCGGATTCTTTTTTTGTGG
>Ga0315338_1003952_pt1 | contig 12250 bp, 4 predicted proteins | sample ASW8metaG_FD_204518 | JGI IMG/M metagenome (GOLD analysis project Ga0315338, IMG submission 204518) | Ammonia-oxidizing marine archaeal communities from Monterey Bay, California, United States - ASW #8 | ecosystem: Environmental > Aquatic > Marine > Coastal | place: USA: California | collected...
TTACGAAAGGCTTGCTCGATGGCCCGTTGCCGTTTCATCTGTTCTTCACGCATTTTATTCATTAACACTTGATTGGCATTGTACCCAATCGCGCCACTTCCCATGCCGCCACTTAACCAGTCGCCCATAATCTGCAAGTTTGTAGGTCGAGCAGGAATCCCTAACACCTCGTTCAGCGGCACCTCCTGCTCAAGCTGGCGCAACAATTCGTCTAGTGTCGGATCATTCAAAAGGCTGGCGATCGGATCCTGGACCGGAAATTTATCTAGCTCTTTAAGCACTAAATCGATCATGGCGTCGTACTCTTTCTCAGCCAGTTGCAAAGCCTTGAGGGCCGATTCTTGACGCGAGACGGCACGCGGCAACTGATTCCGTCGCAACCCATAGACTGCAGCAAGTTGATTCGGTGCCGCTTGTTCGTCCAGAGCCGCAAGCAAACCTCGCGCCTTCTCGGCAATCGGCTCAGGCAAGGTTCCGTCACGGATTTGTAACGTCGCGGAAAGCTGTTGTTCAAGATCGGCGAACTTACCTGCCAAAGCATCCGTTGCCATAGCTAATTGATACTGCTGAATCTCTGCCGCGCGATGAAATTCGCCCGCTTGGTGATGCTGCAACTGTCGTATCCAGGCCGAGATTCTCTCGACCAGACGTCGCGTCTCGATTAGACGATTTGTAGCAAAGCCCGCAATTTCGACCTGCCCTTCACGCATACCAAGTTGACTTAGCAAAACCTCCAAGCGATTAAACTGTTCGTAAAGCTGCTCCGCTTCTCCCACAATCGCATCGAGCGAGTTATCGTCATCCGAGGTATTTTTGTCTGCTTCGGTCTTCCCCGCTTCCGGTGAGGTTGTTTCGGGGGATGCCGTCGGACTAACGCCCGTCTTTCTACCTGCAAAACCTCCCGCACTCGCACTCACCTCGCGCGTCGAAGTAGCAATCTGCTGCAACAGTTCTCCCGTGGCCAGCAAATCAACATCTTCCGCATCGCGATTCAACGGCAACCAGGTTTCGAATCGATCGTGCAGATCTGCCGCCGACAAGGCGATCTCCTCAATCCCCTTCACGTGACGCTGCAGCAAGATGGCAGCTAGGTCCGATCGGCGATCTTCTTCCACCACATTCCAAGCTTTCACCTTGCGATTCAAACCACCTTGTTGTTCAGCTAGATCGGCAAGTTCGTAGCGGAGAATTTTGGTCCGATTACGCTGTGCATCGAGAAAACGTCGCAACAAACGCGGATCGTCAGCCAACAGACGTGCTAACTCTGCTCGCATTTCGTTGCGCATCTCTAAAACTTCTTTCAGGCGAGCCAAATACTCATCATCTAAATCAAACTCAGCCATTTTGCGCGAATAAGGACTCGACTCACTTGATTCACGCAACATGGCGAGTGAATTCTCGACGTACACCTGATACATTTTTTTAATCTTGTTAACCGTATCCGCCAGGGAATAGTCGCGACGTGCTTTCTCAAACTGGTCGGTTAATCGCCCCAACAAATCCCGTGCCCGGCCTGTATGCTGCCAGCCGTCGCGTACAGCCACAATGCGAGGATCCCCTTCCGTCTGTAAGCCTTTCCAAAATTCTTGCCGGGCCGGATAAATATGCGCCTGGCTAATGTCGATAAGTTGAAGTCCGACGAATGCGTAGAGTGTTCCCCGCGTGCGGTTGTGTAGCTCGTCGACAGCATTCAACGCTTCTGCTACGTGACCCTCGGCTTTGTTAATATCACGCCCATGTTTGGGTTGCCATTCGGGATTCTTATCCGACTCATCCAATACGCTCCGCGAAAGTAGCTGAGCTTTTGCTAATGCAACATCGATATCTTCTAAATACGGAGCAATCGCTAGTTCCAATTCGATTCGTCGTTGTCCATCGAAACTGGTGGCTGTCTCGTCGACCATCAATTGCATCCGATTGCTCGAGGCAGACTGGGGCTCTGGAATTTTGAGATAACCCGTCTGCAACGACGCCACGTTGGACGACCCTGCCGGCTCTTCCGGCTGATCAGCCGCAGCACTACTCTTTGATGCGGCGGAAGTTTGTTTGTGCTCTGTACTGCCATCGCTATTCGCCACACTACTATCAGCCTGCGGCTGGCTGGCTTCCTTCTCATCCTCAGGCGTTGTGTCTGTCGTCGAGTTAGCGATATCCGATTGCTCTGGCTCTGGCGTCAAAGCAGCCGAATCCGTAGTTGGCTTTGGCGTGTCCGTTGCAGATTTTTCTGAACCATCAGCCTGCGAATCGGTCGTTGCTAATTTCGACGGCTGTGAACTTGTACTTTTCGGACTTTGCGATGAAGCCGCTTCTCGGTCTGTTTTTTGACTATCTGCGCGCGCCACATCATCTTCTGCAGATTTACCAGTAGTAGCATCAGTTTCTGCCGCAGCCTTCGGCGACTTGCTGGCGACATCCTCAGCGATTTGCTCGCGATCAGAATCAGCGACCGCTACCTCTTGCATCTCTTCTTCTGAATTCTGTGGCCGCTGCAGATCGTTGTTATTTGCCAGCGCACTACGATCTTCGCTCACACGGATTGCAAAACTAAGCTGTGCTCCGTTTGATAACTCAAACTGTGTAAGATCCAAATTAACTGTCCCAAATACCTCAGCCGAACCTATTTGCTCACCCAAAGGAATTGGAATTGTCGCCAAAGGCAAAGGCTCGCCTTCTACCGCAAGACTATCGTCGTACACCAGCAATTCGGCACTACCGATCCCCAAATCGTCCTTGGCTGAGAACTCAATCGGTACCGTGTCGTTTGGTAACACGGCTATCTGGTCGTCCGGCTTAAGAATCTTAACTACCGGCGGTGCATCTTCACGGCATTTAATCTCGCAAGTCGGTGGGCGAGAATTTGTTAAACCATGCGACTCGGTTAGCACCGGCGACAACGCAAAACTCTCTTCGACCGTTGATTCCCAACGGCACCAACCGTCTTCATCCGCCGTCAGCGCCACTAACTGCTCCTCGTCAAATTGAAGCTCTACTTTTTCGACCGCTTCTTTTGGCTTCAGTGCCAACTGCAACAGGCTGCCCTTCAAGGTAGAAATCTTTCGCGGTAACTTATCAAACTGCTCTGATGCGAGTCCCGTATAACGAGGAGGAATTACTGTTACCTGCACTTCACCAAGACGCGGCCGATCGGCTACCTCGACCTGATACCAGGGCGTCTGTCCATCCCCTGCACGCAATCGGTATCGCAAATCGGTTTTCACCGATCGTATCCGATGCGCCACTCGATCTTCATCCTGTCCCTTTGGCACCAAAGTGACTGTTTGAGCCTCGCCTTCGTTCGGTTCTAGATAAAGAGTCGCTTGTTCGACAGGTGACCCCTCTAGTTTCGCCTCAAGCTCGAGCGCCTCGCCACGAGCAACCACCACGCTCTCCGTCGCTTCAGCAAACTCTGTCGCATAAATTGGCGCTTGCGGCGACCAGAATCTTCTTAGCAATACCGAAGTCTGATGCGTATCTATCACCACAGCTAAGCCCATCACGACCGTGAGCGCCATCAAACACCACAGCGAGCGTATCAATCGGTCGAGCGAAACAACCTCCCCCGGTTCGACCCGTGGGCTCCAACCTGCTGCCTCTTTGGCAACTTTTCGGTACATGGCCGGATGAACCTGATCTGCGTACTGCGAAGTGGATAGCTGGGCGATCGTCGACCAGCGCTCTTCTAACTGCGGAATCTCATGATCCACATCACTGGCTGCCTGTTGAAGCTGTTGCGACTGACGCCAGGCAGTCACCAACCAGACACCCAAAGTTAAAACGGCTGCTCCTAAAGACGAATACGTCAGCACTAGACGCCAGCGCGAGTCGTATAGAACCGCCAGTCGATCTACCAGCATTGCCAGCGCCATCGCCGCCAACAAAACTCCCAAAGCGACGACAATCGCGGTACCAATGCGAACCTTCAGCGTTCGTCCTCTCACCTCATCAAGTTTTTCTAAAACGGCGTCGGGTACCGCAACTTTTTGTTGAAGCTGAGTCATAATTTGCATTCCTAATTATCTGGTCTGTGATGTTCTTTGCCGCCTGTCCAAACAATGCGACCTTACTTACACCAAACCTTTTCGCTTTCGAACAATCCACTCCACAGACAAACAACCCAAAACAATCCACAAATTCTGCCACCGATTCCACAAAGGCGTCCGCTGTATCGTTTCTGTTACCTCGGGAGATAATGAGGCCAGCATCAATACTTCATCAATGGCCGTCGGCGGTACGACCTGCCCGCCAGTCATCTTCGCGAGCTGTTCTAACAAAGGACGATTGCAACGCGTGTCCTGCATTTCGATGTTGCCAGACGCCTCGATCGTGACCAATCGACGAACAGCTAGCAACTCTTCTGACTTCAGCAACTTCTCAACGGCCGACCCACCGGCAACGATCTCATAAGCCCCCGGCGAAAGGTTTCTAATGCTCGCAAAATATCGGCCGGCAACATTCGGATCCGATTCCAACTCGACCGCCGAGATCTCTTTCTCCAACAAACGCACTTTCGCTTGCAAAGATTGCCCCGCAAGAGGACGGCCCGTTTCGTCTTTCAACCAAGCGGTGACTTCGATCGGCTCATTCATATGGTAGCGAGTCTGATCAGTAGCCAAACGCAATCGTTCGGTGCCGCTGCCAATCTCTGAAGTTGTCACCCATCGCAACAGTTGCCCCCAAAAACGATGATGCGGACGATCGCCCCGACGGTATCTTAACGCCCAAGTTTGCGGTGCTGCCAGATACACGACCCGACCACCACCTACCTGATGCCAACATAGAAATGCCCGTTGATCTTCTCGGGCCGTCTTTTCATCCACAACCACAGCATCTGTCGTAGGTACAGCGCGCAATAAAGTTCGCGCTGTCGATTTGGGTCGGCAATAAGTCGACAAACGATAGATCGGCTTTTTCTGAAAGGCCTTACTCCAGGTAGCTTCGCTCGCCGCTGTTGAATCCTCAATTGCCAAGGCGTTGTTTAAGCGCCCCTCATCCGTCATTACCACACCATAAGAATCCGCCAGACGCCCTGAGTTAACATCTTCAACAGGCAACAGGTCAACCAACGGTTGCCCTGCGAATCGCGAGGGCATTTGATCCTGACCGGCAATAATTATCGCATGACCATGTCCTTGCCGTACAAACTCAGCCAACGACTCCTGGCTCGCTCGGCTGAACTGCTGCGGACCAATGTCTCCTAAGATCACCACATCATAAATGGCCCAATCTTCCACGCTCTGAGGCAATCTACGCTTCGTCGCCAGTGCACCCGTCGCGCGCAGCTTGGGATAGAACAGCAGCTCGTCAAACTCTATGTGAGAATCACGTCGAAACAATTGCTGTAAATAGCGATACTCCCACTGCGGAATTCCATCGGCCAACAACACCCGCAATTTGTCGCGTACTACTTCCCAAGAAATTTGAGCCACATTATTCGCTTCGCTCACTTCTTCGTCGACCGGATCAACTACGAGTTCGTACTCCTGCCAACCGACTTCGTCAGCCGATACCCGAAATTGCACACGTCGATCGATCCGATCCCCTACGAACTCAACCGTCTGTCGATCAATCTCTTTCCCGTTCTGGCGAAGCAATACCTCGGCTGTGCGTCCGTCGCAATCAAATGCGGTAACTATCGCATCGATTACCCCGGAGTCGTTTTCAATAATCGTTGCCGGAGCCTCGACCCGATGCAGTCGAATATCACGCACGGTACCCGCATTGCCAACCGGCACTACATAGACCGGCAGATCCGCCAAATCGTTGGCTACTTCTTGCGGCGCTGGACCATTTATATCGTTGTGATGACCATCGGAAAATAGCACCGCTAATCTTGTCGAATCCGACGTTCGATTCTTTGCTAACTGCTTGAGCACCTCCGTCAGATTCGTACCGCGAGCCCCCGCTGCACCTCCGTCCGACTCTGGCGCAAAATCTGCCGCGTCGTTCCAAGCAACTCCCGTAGCCACAGGCTGCAATCGCTCATCAAACTGATAACGATTAATACGTACCTCTTCCGACAATTCAGCTAATACACTTTTCTCCAACATATCGAGTGTTCGACCGGCACGTTGTCGTCTTGTCAGTTCATCCGTTTCAGCAGATACCACTCCTTGCTGATCAGCCAACCGTGCAGCCATGTCGTCAGCAAGCCTCTCAAGACGTCGATCCACCCCTTGAATGCTCTCGTTCAGAGTCTGCAAAGAGACTTCAATCTCATCCAAGGCAGCATCACCCGACGCATTCAATGCACCGTGCAAACTATTGAGCGACTCGACGATAGGTCCAGTCAATTGCGTTTCGACCCGGGCAATCCGCTCATGCAGGTCGTCCTGGCCAGAGCCAAGCTCCTTCTCGATCTGAGCACAATGTTCGATGGCTCGCTCAACAGCAATATTTGCTTCTTCAATCGACCGACGGATCTGACGCACCGGCCGATGGTCTTCAAGCTCTTGTATGGCCTGTTCGCAGGATCGCTTCGCCACACCAATAGCAACCCCGGCACGGTCACAATAAGCTAACGACTTATCACTCTGTTCGCCTTGTTGGCTAATTGCTAAATGCCAACGTAACGCAGCGGTCGGATCGGCTGCATCAATGGTCTCCATGCTCTGGCTGGCATCTGAAAGAATCGTGATCGACTGCGGGATCGTTGATCGCTGGATATTCTCCTGCACCGGACCAACCACCATCCAAAGCGCAACGCCCAACGCAATCATCCTCAACGCCCAGAACGCAATCGACCAACCTGCCCCCAATGTTTCGCGCGACCGCCATATTGTCCAGGCAGTCACTGCCGCTAACAACAGTGCTACTGCCACCGCAGTCGAGACACCTAAAGCGCCTTCAAAAACAACGCGTTCAGAGGATTCTAATAAATCTGTCGGCATATCAATTTCTTAATGAAGAAAAATTCAACTCGTACTAACAGCTACACCACTACGCTGACGTCCCAACCAGTTCGACAACAACAACTCTCCTGCCAGCAGCATCAACAGCGCCAGCAACAAAGCACCCCACAGCGGCTCCTCGGGCGGAACCGTTTGCGCCAGTTCCGCCGCAACGGTGCTGTCTGCTTCAAAATCCAATTCTGCCACCGCTGTTAACTTTTCATGGTCCTCTTCCGTCATCTGCCCCCATTGCGATTCGCTTGTATCGCGAGCCACAGAGTAAGGCAAGCTAGCCACCGTTTCACCACCCGACTCGAATGCCACCCGATACAACCCCGGCTGTTGGGTCTGCGAGTAGCGAAAGATCGTAGTTCCTGCAGCTGAATTCTGCACTACGAGAGGATGCTCTCTACCGTCTGGCGTATGGAGTACAGCTGTAGAAAAGGTCGCCTCCTTGGGCGTAGACGCAACGATGGAGCTGCCTGGTGTAATATTGAAACGGGCCGTCGATCCTGCTGTCAGATAGTCCAACCAATCATGAACCATCACCACATACGATTTTAATTGCGGCAGATTCGTCCACTCCAAACCAAGTGGAAAAGCCTGCACCATGACACGCCCTTGCCCAAGATAATTTTCAATCACTAGCGGGCTACCATCACCTGAGGCAAGCACCACAGACAGGCTCTCATCTTGCTGATCAACATCGAACTGCCAATGTTCGTAAAGTCGCGCTTCGTCAATATCCAACTGCGTCGTATTCGACAATTGCGCCGTAGCCGGATGCGATTGCTCCGGCGGATGAATCATCCCCGCAGGTTCGTTGGTATCGTCTATCGTATCTAAGGCGCCGATAGCCACGGGACTCAACCCCTGCCCCTCGTCGTACCAGATTTGGTTAAACACTTCTCGATTCGTCTGGCTACCAGCCCCAACCCACAGGCCGCCGCCATGTCCTACATACTCGCTCAATCGCTCGACGATCTCTGCGTCGATGTCACTTAAATTAGTAATGACAATACAGCGGTAATCCGACAATGTCTTGTTCGCTAACCTGTTGGTCGCAACCACTTCAGGTTGATAAACCGAATGCCACGGCTGAGCTTCACCATTTTCATACCCTAGCGACGCCATCAAAAGCTCTTTTGCCGATTTATCGGTCTCTCCATATTGCTGGTCGTGCACCAACAACACGGGCAAACTATCGGCAACTTCCACCACCACACTTGTCTGTTGATCAAGGGCGATCTGATCTTGCGAATCAATTCGGCAAGAGACCGCGTAGTTCCCCACCTCTTCACTCTCCAAGGTTGTCTTGCTGTTAGTCGATTCGTGCGGCTGCAATTCCGCCAGCAAACTGGTCGCCACCACCTCATCATCAATCAACCACTCAAGCGTCGCACTTTGACTGGCTACCTGACCGACATTCTCCACCGTTGCGGAAAACTCCATGCGTTCTTGCGGCTGAACACTTTTCCGCGCCGTCTCGAGTTGCATCACGGCTAGATTCTCGAACTGTTCGGCCTCAAGACCACAATCGATGATCTCGATAGCTGTCGGAACCGGAGCCTCCTGACGGGCTGTCTCGAGTTGACGCCAAGACCCGCCGTCGTCGAGCTGCCAGCTATTTTTTTGATTATCCGTAAACACCACCACACGCCGATACTTGGGATTTCCCTCCACGTCAGAATGAATCACGCGTTGCAAGCTATCCAGCAGCCCAGCTGTTCCAAGCGTCGGCTCGGCGCTATCGATCAGCGTTTCAAGACGACTAATCCCGTCACCACCCGCATCGATACCTTCAGCCGTCAACCATTCGCCACCACCAGATGCCAGCATCACCTGCACCCGATCACCACTCCCTAATTCTCCGAGTACCTCGCGCACATTGTCTTTCAATCGATCCCAGGCAGAAAAGTTGTCGACGGTGCGCGACATCGACAGCGAATTATCGATCACCAACACTACTTCCGAATCCGTGCCCGTCCCCAGCCAGGCACTTCGTACAACCGGCTGCGCCAGTGCAAGCACCAACGCCAAAATCGCACCAACACGCAGCGCCAGCAGCAGCAACTCCTCGAATCGCTCCATGCTACGACCTTTGGTGGTCGCTTGCGTCAAAAACTGCATCGCCCCCCAAAGAATCACATCCCGCTGTCGGCCACGGTAAAGATGAATCAATACCGGTATCGCAACCAAGGGGAGTGCCGCCAAAAATATCAAGCTTGTAAAACCCACGGTTACTGCCTAACTCGCTCAAATTTTTTAAAACTGGCAGGTAGACTTCCATGTCCAACTGCCAAGGAACCACTCGGCTATGTTCATGCCCGTGCCGAGTGAGTCATTTTTTGTGCTGCTCTTTTGTATAAATAACTTGCCAAGGCATCCCCTAAATCGCGATCAGTGCGCATCGTCACCAGATCGACCCCCAGGTCGACCATCGCCTGTCGCAGCTCATCCAAAAAACTTTGTAATTCCTTGAGATACTGTTTTCTTACCGTATTGGGGTTCACCTGTACCCGTCGAGGCAATTCCAAATCCTGAAAAAACGACTCGCGCCGAAACGGAAACGTCAGTTCCTCAGGCGCCAATATCTGCAACACCAATACATCATGTCCCCGCACCCGAAACTGCTCGAGCACATGCTTCAATTTGGCGACGTCTCCGAAACAATCTGACAGCAGTATCACTAGTCCCCGACGTTTCAACCGGCCTGTTAAATTTGACAACGATTCTGCCAACGCCGACTCGCCAGAAGCTTCAATGCTGCCCAACACATTCAACACTCGTGCCAAATGGTTTGCTCGCGGCAGAGGTCGCACATAATCAAGAACCTGATCGCCCACCACTGCCAGTCCGACCGAGTCTCTTTGCCGCAATAACAAATGTCCCAAACACGCACTCGCCATCTGTGCATAACGCCATTTACTGACCGTCGACATGCCAAACTGCATCGATCCGCTGGCATCGGCAATAATCAATGCCTGGAGGTTGGTCTCATCGTCGAACTGCCTCACGTAGTAGCGATCGCTCTTGGCATAATGCCGCCAATCCAGCTGCCGAATATCGTCGCCTTTGGCGTACTGTCGCAACTCAGCAAAGTCGGTACAGCCACCTTTGTGCGTTGAACGATGCTTACCCGATAAAAATCCGTCAACCACCGTTCGGGCAATCAACTCCAACCGTCCCAACTTCGATAGCGTCTGCGGATCGAAAATCGCGGGAGCCGCCACTTTTGGCGGAGCAGTCGCTTGTCGAGGTGCACTATCTCGGATTGCACCTTTTTGCGTATCTCCATTCAAGCCAAACAAATGGCCAGCGCCGTTATCGGTCGACTGCCGACGGCGTAATGAATCTACAAAACTTTGGACACGCTTTTCGCTCACTTGGTTCTCAAATCCCTTTGCATAATCGCAATTTGTAAGCCCTGCATTAGCTACGCAAAGCAGCGCACTGATCGAGGAGCACCTTCACAATGTCATCGATTTCCAAGCCCGCCGCCTCAGCATTAAAGGTGGGAATAATACGATGGCGCAGCACCGGCAAAGCCACTGCGTGGATATCCTCGGTCGTCACATGGCACCGCTTATGCAGCAGCGCCCGCGCTTTACCGGCCATCAATAGCGCGATACTAGCACGAGGGCCTGCCCCGTATTGCACCTTATCTCGCATTTCTGCCGGTAGCATTCCCTCTTCGGGTCGACTCATCCGCGCTAGGTCGATCGCAGCATCATAAACATGATCCGCCACCACCACTTTCGGCACGATCGCTTGCATCTCTCGCAAAGTCGCAATGCCAATCACATGTTTAATGTCGTATGAATAGTCTGTCGTCTGCCGTCGGCAAATTTCCAGTTCGTCACTTCGATCCGGATACTCCACTTTGATTTTCATCAAGAACCGGTCGAGTTGAGCCTCCGGCAAGGGATAAGTGCCTTCCACCTCAATCGGATTCTGGGTTGCTAACACAAAAAACGGATTTGGCAACTCATAAGTCTTACCGCCGACCGACAATTGCCGTTCTTCCATTGCCTCGAGCATGGCACTTTGCGTTTTCGGTGGTGTTCGGTTAATCTCATCCGCCAAAATCAGATTCGCAAATAAAGGTCCTTCTACAAACCGAAATACTCTTTTGCCCGTGGTGTGATCTTCTTCCAGAACATCCCCACCTGTGATATCTCCCGGCATCAAATCGGGCGTAAACTGCACCCGGTTAAACGACAGATCCATCAGTGAGGCCAATTGCGAAATCAAGAGCGTCTTCGCCAAGCCCGGCATCCCTTGCAGAATGCAGTGCCCTCGACATAGCAAGCCAATCATCAACTGCTCGGTCACGTCGTCCATACCGACGATCACACCTGACAACTCTGTACGTATCTGCTGATACTTGTCGTAGAGGCTATCGACCAACTGACCGACTTCCTCGGTACCGGCATCGGGACTTAACACTTGCTGGTTATTATCAGACATCGGCCTTCTCAATTTCGGTTAGTGTTAAAATGGTAGTGGAGCGTATTCCACCACCAATGTAAAGCATTTCATTAAAATGCCATTCAAAACTTTCCTGTCAGTTTCCTTATTCGCTGCCCGCCGCAGAATCTTGAGCCTCTTTTGCATTGATCAGACCGTCACCATCTTGGTCGAGGCGATCAAATTGTTCCGAATTCCCAAGAAACTCACGCCGTGATAAATCTCCATCCGAGTTTCTATCCATATCAGCAAACCATGACGGCATCGCCTGACGCCCTGGGTTCACTATTTTCCTCGTCGCCGCAATTGGCAGACTCAACGCCTCGTGAGCAAACAACCCCCGTGCGACCGTCAGTCGTATCGCTGTTGGCAGTTCCTCAGCTGAAATACTCTCATCGCGATCAACATCAAGCCCTGCCAAACAAGGACTCAATTGCCGACATTCACGTAAGGTAAGCCGCCGGTTGTTATCTTGGTCCAACAGACGCAATAGCGGATAGCCATCTACCACGGCGCCGACCGTAAGCTGTTGATTCTGAGTCTGTTTACCTGTAGGAATCGAAATAGCAGACAATTCAACATAAGTGCCAACACAATCTACCGTTATCACATGCTCGCCAGACGAAATCGCAGCATCGCTATCAACAACAGCCCCTTCTGCTGCTAGCAAAGCCACTTGACCGCCGGCGTCGCCTAAATCCACCCGACACGTCATATCTGGTGATACCTGCAATAACTCTTTAATTTCTTTAGCTGTCAAAGAGCCATCACCAAGCGAAATACGATCCTTTAGTCCCATACTAGCAGCATCCCCAGCGTCTTTTCCCCCGTACAGTTTGGCGATTTCTCTACGCAATACGTTCCAAGGCGTCTGTTCGTTCAAAACCATCACC
>Ga0315338_1003953_pt1 | contig 12249 bp, 9 predicted proteins | sample ASW8metaG_FD_204518 | JGI IMG/M metagenome (GOLD analysis project Ga0315338, IMG submission 204518) | Ammonia-oxidizing marine archaeal communities from Monterey Bay, California, United States - ASW #8 | ecosystem: Environmental > Aquatic > Marine > Coastal | place: USA: California | collected...
AGAGTAGGGTGTTCCAGGTAAGATAAGTCGTGATAGCCCTACCAATTCTATCGCGCCAAGCCGTTTGTAAGTAGGGAAGTGCTGCAGACGCCGCAGTATTTCTGGCTCTCGTACTAGATTCTACGATAGAAACCACTGACAACCCTATTTGTCCCTGTATTCCAGTTACAGACTCCTCAACATCCACGAATTTTGTGTTGTTCTTGTTGTCTTTCGCCCCGGACTCTAGAATGCCCGCTAAATTCTCTTCGACCACGGCAAGCAGCCAACTATGACACGTAAAGTTCTACTCGATGTTGATCCGGGTATCGCCGACGCGATGGCCCTCTGTTTAGCCTTAGGCGATCCGCGTTTGGACGTCGTAGCGGTCACCGCTACAGGTGGCAACGTGCCGCCCGAGCAGTCGACCCGCAATGTCCAAGCCATCGTCGAACAGCTCGATCCCGCTCGAATCCCTCGCATTGGGGCGGCGGACCCCGACCAACCACTACGAACCGACGGTCGAGACCTGAACGGACCAAATGGTCTCTGCGGTGCCGATTTTCGCGTCGCTGAGCTCCATCACCGACACCCCTCGCCAAAAGTTATCGCCGACGAAATCCGTGCCGCTTCGGGGGAACTTACAATTATCGCAGGCGGCCCCCTCAGCAATCTGGCAACGGTCTTCCAGCGAGAGCCCGATCTGGCAACTCAGGTGGGCCATCTGATCATCGTCGGCGGTACCCTCTCAGGCCCCGGTAATGTCACCGCAGCGGCAGAATTCAATGTCTTCTGCGATGCCGAGGCTGCCCGCACCGTCTTTCGGTCGCCAGTGACCAAAACCCTGCTCCCACTCGATGTCAGTTCCGAGGTCATCCTCGACTTCGGTGTCCTCGATCAACTTACCGACGAGTCGACCGTTGTTGGCCGCTTTTTGAAAGAAATCCTACCCGGCGCGTTTCGGGCATTTCGCCAGCGCTTAGGCCTCGAAGGAATCTACGTCCCCGAAGCAGTCGCCGTGATCGCCGCACTCCACCCCGAGTTACTCATCACCGAGCCCCTCTTCTGCGACGTCGAAACCGCCGGCGACCTCACCTACGGCGCCTCAGTTCTCGACCGCCGCCACGCCTCCGCCGAACAACCAAACATGGACGTCATCTTCGAACTCGACACCAACGCCGCCCTCGACGGCATCCTACGCGGCCTGCAACAAGCCAGCTAGAAATTCTAGAATCGAGTTATATGTCCACTCTGTAGGAGGCGTCTCCGACGCCGATTGCCTTGTATTTAGACGCTCAGAAAAAATCCGCGCAGATCCGCGTCCAATTCGTAGAAACCCTCAAGCTTACTCTTCCAGAACCTCAGCAAAATCTTTGTGTTTGCCGATCTGAACCTGCATCGCTCGATTTTTATGATCGCGGAAGACGGTCAAATCGACCTGACGGCCGATTTCTGTGCGCTGCACCAGGTTGATCAAATGCTGGTCATCTTCTACTCGCATACCGTCGAATTTTAGAATCACATCGTCGATTTGCAATTTCGCAAGAAATGCCGGCGAACCCTCGGTGACTAATTTCACCCGCGCCCCCCGACGTTGTTCGAGGCCAACATAGCGTGCCGAAGCAGTATCAAAGTTGCCGTCCAGCGTCACGCCTAAAAAACCTCGCCCCTCCTCACCGTCTCCGAGGAGCTGACGCATAATTCTAACAGCAATATTGATCGGTATCGAAAAACCAATCCCTTCGTTGCCCCCCGAACTGCTCGCAATGGCCGTGTTCATCCCAATCACTTCACCGCGCAGATTTACCAAAGGTCCGCCGCTGTTGCCAGGATTGATCGCTGCGTCAGTCTGCAAAAACTTTTGGTAAACCACTTCGCCGTCACCCAGGTCGAGATCCGAACGTTCCTTGGCACTAATAATGCCGCGGGTAACACTGCGACGTAAATTAAACGGGCTGCCAAAGGCCAACACGATCTCGCCGATTTCAGCCTGATCGCTATTGCCAATCCGCGCTGGCACAAGATCCTCGGCCTCGACCGCCAGTACCGCAACATCAGTCACAGCATCACTCCAGATCTTCGTTGGCTCGAGCTTCCGACCGTCAGACAATTCCAGGCGAATTAGGTTCTCACGCGAGTGTTTGATCACATGCCGATTAGTAAGCACATAATCGCGTCCCAGGTACCGCACCAATACTGCCGAACCGGCTTCTTCCACATCGCGCCGAAATCGGTACTGGGGCAGTGGGGTCGCTTCGACATGAACCACCGAGGGCGAAACTAACTTCGCGACCCGTTTGTAAATACCGAATTCGCGGCTAAGGGCCTCAACATCGCGAGCCAGATCTTCAAATTCAGCTTCGCGATCTGTCGGTTGAGCATACACCGAAGAATTTGCCGTACCAGCAACTAGCAAGAATGCCAGCACCAACCAAACACTCGATGTTAGCAAGCCATTTCCGCGAGACATCATGCGGTTCCCTCGACAATTTTACAAAAACGCACCGTAGCTATGTTATACCATCGTTTTCAATGCCTATCGCCCAATTAATGCAGGCTCATTATAAGCACCAATAGCTTATTATAAGCATATATCGGCATGTGCGACGATGGCTACGAGGTTTCTGCATCGCTATAAGAACTATCGAAAGCACGATCCCAATCGTTGGGAGCAGCCAGAGTACCCGACTCCGAGGCTCGCTGGCAATCGATACAGGTCATCGCGTAAGGAAGTGCGTTCAAACGGGCTAGTGGGATCTTGCTGTTGCAAACTTCGCACTGGCCATACTTGCCTTCGCGGATAAGTTCTAGCGCGGTTTCTATTTGAGCCAATTCTCGGCTCTCTACCTCTGCCAACTGAGAGCTGATTTCGTCTTGAGCAGCATCGAGGGCTGCATCCACCACATCACCACCTGTCTGTTCAGGCAGCGATTTGAGCAAGCTCAAGTCACCGGCTAGCGCCTGGCGCAAAGCATCGCGTCGAAGTACAAGCAGAGATTGCAGTTTCTGGATTGAGTCTTTGCGTGCCATGATTATTTCTCTTTCACGATTGGGCCGCGACGCCCTGCCTCCCTGATTGCATCACCTCTTGTTGTCTACTAGACGGTCGCGATTGCCTCTATTTCTCTGTTCAAAATTTACAGCATTTAGCGATCCAATCGCCCTCTATGCCTATTCTTGGTGGCGTCATCCCGGCCCCTTTGTGGTGGGGCATCCAATTTCGGGACGCACCGTAACTATAGTACGCATCTGTCGCCAAAAAGGTCGTTATGAGAATTTCTCTGCGATTTCTCTAGAGCGATGAGAGGTTACTCAGCTCTAAGTTGTTTACCGGACACAACTTCTGACCTATCCCAGGGCAAGCTGGGAGCAGCAAACAATCAGGCCCTCCTACTGCGATTCAGTAGACATTTTGGCAATTACGCGGCTGCCCATGCTCCCCTGAATTGGGTCGTCAGCACTTTCGTTCATCGGCCTGTTTGGTTGGGGAATGTACTAGTTTTTTACTACAACCCGCAAATTAATCATCCCCGACAGCACTGTTGCATCCCCTCCAATGGGGCATTTAAGGGATTGTAACCCAATATCAATAGGCTTGGGCCCGTGTGTGGTTATCTGTGACCTACGTTTAGGTACGGTAAAAATCCAGGTTTTCGGCGCAGATTCTGCGGTTCACTCACAGCTGCCTCTAGCAGGTGGCAAGACGCAAGAGCCCCCCCATGAACACACTCATTAGTGACAAAACGGCAACTCCGGTAGTAGCACGGCTAGCTATACGCGTCGTGTTACCAGATTCCGAACAATCCATCGAGCTTCCGCTCGGCAAGTGCACGATCGGTTCCAGCCCCAGTTGCCTGATCCAGTTGCACGATAGCGAGGTCCGACCTCTACATTGCTTAATCGTGCATGACGAGCAGCAAACCGTAGCGACACGCTGGTCGCCGGGTGTACTACTCAATGGCCAGGAATTCACCATCGCAACTCTAACTATCGGCGATTGTCTACAGATCGGTAATGCTGAGCTGCACCTGGTTGATGAAACTGGCGATTTTAAAAACACGAATACAGAAGATTTCCAACCGGAAGAGCACTTCTCCGCAGACCCCCAACCCGAGGCGAGTTCGGCTTCAGCCGACGTGCCCACAGAAGAACCAGCCCCAACCCCCCAACCCACAACAGCAGCAACACCGCTTCCAAATTCCAACACCACAAGCCAATTGTTTGCCGACAGCCTGATCACAAATCTATGGACATCTAACCACCAAGCGCGACAACGCTGTCGGGGGTTTGTCTCGTCGCTACGTGCATTGCAAGTCGAAGCCGGTAACACTAAGCAAAAAGCATCTTCTTTAGAACACGTACTCCGCTGCACACTTGAAGAACGCGATCAAATCACCAGCGATCTCATTCAAATTCGCAACACGACAAAACAGCGCGAATCACAGATTGCAGGCGAAATCAGAGACCTCTCCGAACAACTCACTGCAGCCAATGTCGAAACAGAAAGAAACGCGGCCGTTTCTGCGGAGTTGACTACCGAACAAAATCGTCTGCAGGAACTAATTACCTCATTAACCTCTGAACGCGAGCAAATATCAGCAGCTCAAGCCCAAACCGAGTCAGAGCGTCAACAGTTAGCAGAAACCCTATCCGATCGCACGCAAACTATCGAAGACCTAGAAGCCACGCTGCAACAAGTACGCGAGGCAGAGCAGGCCGCTGAAGTTCGCATCGCAGAACAGACTGCCCACAGCGATCAATTGCAAACTGAACTCGAACAATTACACAACCTACGCGAGCAGCTAGCCGACACCTGCAAAGAATACGAACAACAGCATGTAGGACTGCAGCAGGAACTCGCCGCCCGCGATCAACGAATCGACGATTTGTTGCGAGAAATGCAACAAGCACATAGCGAAATTCAAGCCGCCGAAGAGCGAAGTGCCGAGCAGCATGCTGCCGTTGAACACCTGCGCTGCGAGTTAGACGAGCTCATCGCTGAGCGCCAGCAGTTGATTGCTAGCCGCACCGAGTCCGAGCAATGTCAGCAAGAGCTAAACCAAGCACTTGACGAACGCAACCATCGTATCGAAGAACTCAATCACCAGCTAGAACAAGCCGGCCACCATTCATCAGGTCTTGAAGCAAACCTCGAGCAGTTGCAGCAAGAACGCCAAGAACTGCTTGCCAGCCAAGAACAGTCTGCGCAGCAACAACAAGAGCTCAACCAAACACTCGACGACCGCAACCGCCGTATCGACGAGCTCAACCAACAGCTCGAACAAGCTGGCCACCATTCGTCAGGCCTTGAGGCAAACCTTGAGCAGTTGCAGCATGAACGCCAAGAGCTGCTTGCCAACCAAGAACAGTCTACGCAGCAGCAACAAGAACTCAACCAAACACTCGACGATCGCAACCATCGCATCGACGAACTTAATCAACAGCTCGAACATGCCGGTCACCACTCGTCAGGCCTTGAAGCAAACGCCGAGCACCTTCAGCAAGAACTCTCGCATTTGCAACAAGAACGCGATGAACTGGTTGGAAACAAAGAGCAGTCCGAGCAACATCAGCGGGAGTTGAGCGAAACGCTTGACGGTCGCAGTTGTCACATCGACGAACTTAATCAACAACTCGAGCAGGCCGGCCACCATAGGTCAGAGCTACAAGCCAACCTCGAGCAGTTACAGCAGGAACGTGAGCAGTTGCTTGCTAACCGCTCTGAATTCGAGCAACAACAGCAAGAATGGGCCCAAACACTCGACGATCGCGACCATCGCATCGAAGAACTCAGCCACCAGCTAGAGCAAGCTGGCCACCATTCGTCAGGCCTCGAAGCAAACGTCGAGCACCTTCAGCAAGAGCTTGCGCACTTGCAACAAGAACGCGATGAGCTGACATCAAACCAAGAACAGTCCGCGCAGCATCAACAAGAGCTCAACCAAACACTCGACGATCGCAACCATCGCATCGAAGAACTCAATCATCAACTCGAGCAGGCCGGCAACCATTCATCAGGGTTAGAAAACAACGTCGAGCACTTGCAGCAAGAGCTTTCGCGACTTCAGCAAGAGCGCGATGAGTTAATTTCAAACAATGAGCAGTCTACACAACGTCAGCAGGAGTGGGACCAAACGCTTGACGAGCGCAACCGCCGTATCGACGAGCTCAATCAACAGCTCGAACAAGCTTGTTCTGCAGCCCAACAAGCTGGCGACCGAACAGCTGGACTAGAGGCCAACGTCGAGCACCTGCAGCACGAACTTTCGCAACTGCAACACGAACGCGAAGAACTGATCACCAGCCAGGAACAGTCCTCGCAACGCCAGCAGGAGTGGGACCAAACGCTCGACGACCGCAATCGCCGCATCGACGAGCTCAACCAACAGCTCGAACAGGCCTGCTCCGCGGCCCAACAAGCCGGTGACCGAACGGCTGGGCTGGAAGCAAACGTTGAGCAATTGCAGCATGAGCTTTCGCAACAACAGAACGAGCGTGAGGAGTTGGTTGCAAGCCGAGACGAATCCCTCAAGCACCAACACGAGTTGCAGCAAACCCTGGAGGAGCGTGATCGGCATCTCGAAGAGCTGCAAAACGAGTTTACAAGCCTCTGCGAATCGACCAAACAGTTCGACAATCAAATTGCCGAACTGAATCAGCGTGCCGAAGAGTCGCAGCAACGCCTGGCCGAATTGCAAGCAGAACGCGACGAATTCTCGGCCTCGCAAGCAAATTTTTCCGAGCGCTATCAAAAGTTAGAGCAAGTTGTTGCCGACCGAGATCAGAGCATCAGTCAGCTAACCGAAGAGCTCGAACGCAAACAATCTTCCGTGCAACAGACCGAGCAGCAACTTGCCGAGCAGAGAGACACCGCTGAACAAACCCAGCAAGACCTTAACAAGTTGCAAACGGAGTACGAACAGCTACTAGCCACACAAAACGCATCCACAGAACGCCAGCAGGAATTAGAGACAACACTCGCTGACCGTGATAGCACGATCGCCGATATGCAAGCCGAGTACGCACGGCTCTGCGACGTATTGCACACTCTCGAAGAGGGGTCGTTCACTCAAATCGACGCCAACAAACGACTGGAAGAAGAGCTAGCAAATGCCCGCTGCGAACGCGATGAATTCGCAGCAGGACAGCAGCATCGCGATCAACATATCGAAGAGCTTCAGCAACTCCTTGGCGAACGTGATATCCGCATCACCGAATTAGCCGAGCAACTTAATGTCGCTGGGCGACGGCAGGCAGAACTTGAAGTTGAGGTGAACAGCCGCAACGATTCCTACCAAAAATTACAGGCAGAGGTCGAAGGTCTCCGTACTCAGTGCGAAACGTTTTCTACCGAAAATTCAGTAAATGGTGATCGAGAGAACAGCCTTCAACAGTCCGTAGAAGGTTTTCAGCAACGTGTGCAAACGCTGGAGGGCGAGCTTGAAGATTTGCAAAACCAACGACAGTCGTTGGAGCAAACTGTTAACAAGCGTAATGCCGAATTAGAACAAAGCAAAATTTCTCAACACGAGATGCAAGAACGTTTCGAGAATCTTGAACAAGAAAACCGCGACGAAGTTTTACGTAGACAGTCCCTAGATCAAGAAGTTGCAGAGCGAACCCAACGGGCAGAATTGCTCGAAGTCGACCTTCAAAGTGTACGTGCAGAGCAGGAGCAAACAGTCAAGCAAGCGACTCAGTTCGAAGCAGAACTCTCCGCCGCTCAGGAACTGCTCGCCGAAGCACAACAGGCACTCACCGAAGTCGAAGACACCACGGCTGTGCACCAGCAGTGCGACGAGTTAAAAAATTTGCTGGAGGCCGCAAAACTAGAACTCGATCAACTCCCTCAGCAAATCGATCAGAATAAGATCGCAGGTACTCAGGAATCAGCAGACTTAGCCCGACGACTCGAAGAGCAACAGACCAGCCACGCGACACAACTAGAAGAGAAAAATCAACTGGTCGACCAGCTTTCAAGCGACTTGGAAACTGCCCGCCAGCAACTAGCCACCAGCGAGGACCGTTCGTTGGAATTGGAACAGCAGGTTCAACAATCTCTGCAAGAATTGCACGAAGTTCGCGAGAAATTGCTTTCGACCGAGCAATCACAACAGACTACGGATGCGAATGACGAATCCGAAACCACCGCGGCCCAGGCGCCCGAAGTGCAGTTGCCAATCGAACAGGCTGAGCAAGAACAACCTCCACAGCCCGCGTCGCCTGAACCTGAGCCGGAAAAAGAAGATTTCAAACCCACCTCGTTTATCGACCAATACAGCCACCTGCTGGAAGACGATGGCGAGGTGCTCGACGAACCCGTTATGCCAGCCACACCGCCACCCGCTGCTCCCGAAACTTCAGATTTGGGCGATGCCTCAGACGAAGACGCCCTACAAGACTACATGGCGAGCATGATGCAACGCATGTGCGGAGAATCAGCTCCCGAAGAGGCTGCCCCGGTAACATCGCCTACGATTCCAGAGGTAATTCACGAACCCGAACCGATTGCCGAGGAAAACTCTCAGTCGAGCCAACCCGAAATTCACCTCGAAGAAGTCGTCAATCCAATCGGACTCGAAGAACTCAAGCAGACCTCGCACAAGCCCGAGCTACCCACAAGCCTCTCCGCCATGCGCGAGTTAGCCAACAGCTCAGCTCGCACCGCCATTGCCAAACACCATAAGCGTCGATATCTAGAAAACGCGCTGGGTCAGATACTTGCTTGCCTCACAACTCTAGCGTTAGCGGGCTACCTGTTGATTACCGCCGAGGCGTTTCAAAGCAACGAGTTTATCGGCGGTTGCACGGCTGCCCTGGTTGGCGGCGTATGGGGCATCTGGCTTGTCATCGGCGCATTCCGGTCAGGTTCGCACAAAGAAGCCCTCCCAGCTGAAATTCCCATCGAAGACACCCCACTACCCATCGACGGCAACAACTAAACCAACCCCCTGTAGAAGGCGTCTCCGACGCCGATTGCCCCAGAGATAAATTCAGCCAAACCGACCGGTTACATTCTCCACTCAAAAACCGCGGTCGGCTCGCACGTCATCAAAATCACGCAAGTGATAATCAATCCCCACATAGTCGAGCACTCGGGTGAGTCCCTTCAGCGCAATCCCCATTCCATCAGGCCCGCTAAACCCACCAAACTGACCGCCACCTTTCACGTGCGGCTCCAGATCAAGAATCACGCCTGGGATGCCTCGACGTTTCAACCGCCGCTCGAGCTTGGGGATATCCTCAGCAAAATCCTGCAAAATTTGCACATGCCCTGCATCGCCCACATCGGCCGGCACAAAGTTCTTTAACATATCCTCGTTGACATGCGAGGCCCGCTCGCCCTTCTTGCGCTTCTTCTTATTCGGATCGAGGTAATCCTTGATGTGCATCCAACCAATACTCGGTTTCATTGCTTGATACTGCTCGAACGTCTCCGCCGTATCAAACCCTTGGCAAACAATATTCGCCCCATCAAAAATCGTCACCAACGCCGGGTGATTAATCCGCCGATGCAGCTCAGCCATTAACTGACCCGTTTGACCGACAAGATTGGCTTCAATCTCCAAGCCAAACGTCAGATCGCTCCGGTGGCACATCTCAGCGATCTCACCCAACTGATCCACCGCCTGCGGCAAGTGCTCCCAAGGATCGGTCCCCTTGGGATGATAAAACGAAAACCCGCGGATCAATTTGGTCTCAAACGTGTGGGCCAGATCGCAGGCTTTCTTCACTTCCGAATTCAAATACTTCTTAAACGGCACATAACGGTTGCTCGTCCCATCGTCCTTCTTCAGCAGCTTCACCTTGCCAATCGGCGACCCAATCGACGCCACGTTCATGCCGTATTCATCTTCCATATGCCGCAGCTTGGTAATTTCGCTCTTGGTCAACTGCATCACGTTCTTGATGCCGTTACCCACGTCCACAAACCGCAAACTGTAATACTGCAAACCCAAAGCAGCAAAAGCAGAAAACTGCTCAACCGCCGTCTTGTGATTAGCAGCTTCGTCCGCAAATCCAGAAAGAATAACTTGAGGCTTGCTTGGCATATCTATGTTCCTATCAATTTTCTTGATGAATCGTCTCGTGAATGATGAATCGATTTAACTCGATGCCGTATGTTCCACCGTCACCGTCTCTGTAATCCCACCCCGAGCATTAAAAGCCGCTTCCAATTTCAACCACCGGGGCGACAGCACCGCCACCAAATCGTCGAGAATCACATTCGTGATATTCTCGTAAAATATCCCCTCGTTCCGATAGCTTTGCAAATACAGCTTCAAGCTCTTCAGCTCCACACACGTCGCCTCAGGCGTATACGTAAACGTCAACGTCCCAAAGTCCGGCTGACCCGTCTTTGGGCAGACCGAAGTAAACTCGGGGCAAACAATTTCTATCCGGTAATCCCGACCAGGGAACTGATTATCAAAGACTTCTAATTTTTCACGGAAATTTGTCATTCCAGGCATCTCCTTTCAGCGAGCCCAGCATTGTGGCATGATAAGACCAGATCGAAAAGAGCCCGATATAAATCACTTTAAAAAATCCGCGTATATCCGCCCAATCTGCGTTCATCCGCGTCCCATTCGTAAATCAACAATGCCAAACCGACACGATAAACCCGCCGTCGTCCTGCTCTCCGGCGGCCTCGACTCCGCCACCACCGCTGCTATTGCCCAAAGCCAGGGCTACCAAATCTATGCCCTCAGTGTCGATTACGGCCAGCGCCACCGCTTCGAACTCGACTCCGCCCGGCGTGTTGCCCAATCGCTAAACGTTGCCCAACACAAAATTCTCCCCATCGACTTGGCCGCCCTCGGCGGCAGCGCACTGACCGACGAAATCGACGTTCCCCAGGGCCGCGACGAAGATGAAATCTCCGCCGGCATCCCCATCACCTACGTCCCCGCACGCAACACCGTCATGCTCTCGCTCGCCTTAGGCTACGCCGAAGTGATCGGAGCGGCCGACATCTTCGTTGGCGTCAACGCGGTCGACTACAGCGGCTACCCCGATTGCCGCCCCGAGTTCATTGCCGCGTTCGAGCAGGTAGCCAACCTCGCCACCAAAGCCGGCGTCGAAGGAACTCTAAAATTCAAAGTCCACGCACCGTTGATCCAAATGACCAAACAAGAGATAATAGAACGAGGCACCCAACTCGGCGTCGACTACAGCCTCACCCACACCTGCTACGCCCCCAACGAACAAGGCACCAGTTGCGGCACCTGCGACGCCTGCCAACTTAGATTAAAAGGCTTCGCCGCAGCCAACCTAACCGACCCTATTGAATATCAATAATCACACATGTAGGAAGCGTCTCCGACGCCGATGACCCCGCCAACAAACAAACCACAAAATTTCTTCGTGCCTCTTCGTGTTTTTTGTGGCTATCTAAGATCCCAATGAAAATCTCCGAAATTTACAAATCCGTCCAAGGCGAAGGCCTCCTCACCGGCACCCCCAGCGTCTTCATACGCGTCAGCGGCTGCAACCTCCGCTGCTGGTTCTGCGATACCCCCTTCAGCTCTTGGAGCCCCGAAGGTAACGACCTTTCCGTCGACCAAATCGTCGCCCAAGTCGAAGAGTGGGACTGCGAGCACGTCGTCCTCACCGGCGGCGAACCGATGCTCTTCGCCGAGCTTATTCCCCTAGCCGAACAACTCCGCCAGCGAGACCGGCACATCACCGTCGAAACCGCCGGTACACTCTACCTGCCCGTCGCCTGCGATCTGATGTCGATCAGCCCCAAACTCGCCGGCAGCGGCCCCCAGCCCAGCCAACACCCACATTGGAGCCGCCGCCACGAGCGCAGCCGCTACCAACCCGAGGTCCTCAGCCGTCTGATGGCCGAGTACGACTACCAACTAAAATTCGTCATCGACCGCGCCCCCGACCTCGACGAAGTCGAAGACTTCCTCCAAGCCTTCCCCAAAGTCGAGCAAACCCGCGTCCTCATGATGCCCCAAGGCACCACGGTCGAAGAACTCCGCCACAGAGCCACCTGGCTAGAACCCCACTGCCACACCCGCGGCTGGACCTTCTGCCCCCGCCGCCAAATCGAATGGTACGGCCCCGTCCGCGGCACCTAAAACTTTAGAATTGGAACAGACGATGCGTGGGAATTAAAAACAGTGAGGCCACTAGTATAAGTCCGAACGTTGAAGGTTCAGGAATTGCAACAAGGTTAGATACAAGCGCTGCAGAGGTTCCGTCGGTGAAAAAAACTAAGAAAGAAAGTTGTCCTAAGTCATTAAAACTTCCCATGGA
>Ga0315338_1003954_pt1 | contig 12247 bp, 27 predicted proteins | sample ASW8metaG_FD_204518 | JGI IMG/M metagenome (GOLD analysis project Ga0315338, IMG submission 204518) | Ammonia-oxidizing marine archaeal communities from Monterey Bay, California, United States - ASW #8 | ecosystem: Environmental > Aquatic > Marine > Coastal | place: USA: California | collected...
CTAACTTAGACCTGACATTCAATATGAGAAAACAAGAGCCCGCATAGTCTAACTCTATATTGTTACACGACGGATATAAACAGAACAGCTCAAGGAGTAAGCTCATTGCGAGTGATAAACAAGGTAGCTTGTCTATATTTGTTGTAGTTGAACAGCTATACGCATTAAACGTTCAGCTACGTCTCAGTTTTGTTTTGGCTATATCTCTCTCTACCGCAACCTTTAAATAGATATATGATATAATATGATATGTCATTGGAGGAATATGAAAATGATAAGAGAAATATTAGTAGGAATAGATAGACGGTTTGGCCGTAGTATGAGAAAGATGGTCTTAAGACCACGCAAGTATAAAAGTGGAAGTGAGAAGAATGACAACGAATAGATTAGAAGCAACGCACATGATTCAAATCATGTTGAAGTATTGTTCACCATATGTATCAAAGCAGATGTTGAAGGATATGGACTTTGAGATAGCAGAGAACACGGATAATGAATCCTTGAAGCAGAGTATAAAGATGGTATTGGCTTTGATAGACGAAGCTAAGGCATCTGTTACTTGGAAAATGCCTAAGCAGATAGACCTGCCAACGGATGAAGAAGACGCTGAGGAGGAGGAAGAGTTACCTGACTCTCATGGATATAAAGATGATGGCTATGCCTCTGATGATACTGAACAACGTAAAGTCGATATGACTAAGAGATTAAATTCAACGTTACAAAGAGCGTATAAAGCTTCGAAGTAGATGGGTTGGTTAAAAGATAAATGGTGTGTAATGTGTGGTAAACGTATATCAATGGCTGAGTTTGATTTGTATGGAGGGAGGTGTTTTATATGTTCTTTACGAACCTTATAGATACTGTATTAGGAAGAACAAGTAGTGATGATAGCGATATTGATAGCACTAATGAAGAGAATATAGGTGGTGCTATTGTATACATAGTATGGTTTGGCATCATGCTCTTCTTAGTATTATGCGTTATTTAGCAAAGCTTTATATATCATCACTATAGATATATATTAAGCAGAACTTAATGGAGCATCCTCTATTAAGTATTGTCTTAAATAATTTAGCGTAGTGATGCTATATGGGAAAGAGAGATACTGGAAAGAACTTTGAGAGTGAGATTAGACGTAGCCTAAAGTCGAGCCGTCACATATGGTGGTTCAGGATACAAGATACAAATGACATTAATAGATTCATTAAACAAGCTGTTGCTGAAAAACAACCAGCCGACTTCTTTACTGTATACAGAGGAAGACCAATTATGTTGGAAGCTAAAACAAGTAGGAATCTTACTTCTTTTCCTCTATACTATGGCAGTGGCCGTTCTATTGCTCCTCATCAGATAAGAGAAGGAGAGCAATTAGTAAGGAAAGGAGGGATATCAATGATATTAATACGAAGAGAAGAGTATAGAAATAAGAAATGCTATGCCATAACGCCCAGTCAAGCGAAATACTTATATAGTAAGGCGTGCGGAAAGAAGAGTATGAAGTGGGCGTGGTTTGATAAGCACGCTATAAGCGTAGAGCGATTGAAAGCCCCACTGAGATGGAACATACAGAAAATGTATGAAGAGATAATATGAAGAAAAGAGTAACAAAAGAACCATATGAAGGTTATACCCTACCTCGCAGTGCTGAGAAGGGAGGACAGTTCGTAGACTTTAACGAACCGTATAAGAGTAAAGTCCCTGTAAAGAGAGTTCTAAAAATTAGAAAGAGATAATAATGTCAATCGAACGACAAGGAACAAGAGCCACCAAACATGATGGTAGTGTTGTTATACTTAGAAAGATACTAAAGGAATTAAAGGATATAAACGAGAAGTTAAATGATGCCGAAGATAAGTGAATGTATCTACTGTAAGAGAGTTAGTATATGGTCAGTGCATTTTATGACATATGTCTGTGATGATTGTTACTATAAGAATCAGGAGTTAAAGAAAGACGAAGATGAGTAGAGAAGAGTTTTGTTATGGATGGATGCAGTTGTTTATACTGCTGAGTATTTGGGGGATGGACGTATGAGAATGTGGATGATAAACCCTAAGTTGTTATGCAACAAACATTTATTGGGAGAACATGGTGAACTACATAAGTTTATACCTTCCTTCCATAAGAAGTATAGTATAGATAATCGTGTATCTCCTATCGTTCAGATAGAACTATCATCATATCAGTCAAGACATGATGAAATAGCTACTGAGATGTTAAGTAGAGGTATGAATCATAAATCACCTTTACCTGAGTTGCCTGACTTTTCTTACTTACCTAAGCATCAATACGAAGCTAAGGTAGATACGAGTATAAGTATTAAAGACTTAAGAGAACGATGTAGTGAGTGTGATGTATGGAAGCAATTAAAGTAAAGGCTATATGGCATAACTGTCAGATGTGTAGGATACACTATATGAGTGAATACCCTCACCTCAGAGCAAACCTATGCGATGAGTGTTGGAACAGTATACCTCATATGAAAGTAGTGATGCCTAAAGTAAGTAAAGGACCAACCCACAAACTACCTCACATTCTGAGAGATATATCTATAACAGAGATACTCTTATATACAGTGGGAAATCTAATATGTTTAGGGATAATAGCATATTATCTATGGTTCAAGTAAAATATATAGGAAGTATTATGTCAATAAGTAGATGCGATAGATGCGGTGGTAGAGCCATCATTATTGGAGCGGATGGAAGTTGGCGCTGTGTTATATGCAGTCCTAAAGAATATAAATGGAATAAGGAAAAAATGAAATATGAGTGATATAAAGATAAGAGGACAACCTACTATGAGTCCTCAAGTATGTAAGTTTGTAGTAGACCGCCCTATCATTAAGATGGGAGATGGTGCCTACTTTAGGAAAGAGATGGCTGGTAAAAGCCGTCTACCTAATGAGTTATTTAAGTTAGGATATATTACAAAGGTAGGGATAGAAGGAGATACCCTTGTTCTTACCTCTGACATGAAAGATATACAATGGGCTGAGAAAGGTAAGGATATTGGTAAAGTTATACGAGACTTTTTGGCTTTAGGAGTTCCCCCTATTGTGATAGAAGCAATAGAAGAACAAGATGATGAAGTGTTTAAAGAAGTAAACGATTTGATTGAGAACCTTGTAAACCCAAGTGTGGGTATGCATGGAGGTGTAGTCAAACTGGTAAGAGTAATGGATGGTAAGGCATATGTCACTATGGGTGGTGGATGTCAAGGCTGTTCGGCGGCTTCTGTCACACTGAAACAAGGCGTAGAAAGTATGATAGTAGCAAAGGTAGATGAGATAATGGAAGTGGTAGATATAACAAATCACGACGCAGGAGTAAACCCTTACTACGAGAAAGGAGTGAACACCACACAGGCAGGGCCAAGCCCTATGGTTAAGAGTTGTGGTTGTAGTAGTGGAGGAGGAGGAAGTAGTTGTGATTGTTGTTAGAGATATAGAGAAGGCGAAAGCTTTAAATAGTATCTCGTTATGTGAGATTCATGGAAGTGATTAAAATGTCAAGAACAAAAACATTTGATAAGATTTTCAAGGCGGCTGAGTTCTATCACCGCACTGGAAAGCACAAGCAAGTAAGCTTCAGGTATAACCCTGAGCAAAGAACAGATTTTAACTTCTCTAAGTGGAAACACGACAGAGATAGTGAGTCAGTTCGCAATATCCTAATAGAGGATATCAAAGTCTCTGGCGATGGTAATTGCTATGCGGTTGGTTATGATAATAGATATAACCTTAAACAATATGCAAACCAATACCCTCAACATTACAGAGCATACCGTATAGATAGGATGGTAGTAAAATGAAACAGATAAGTAGTATTAAGACTGTGGACCAATACAAAAGAGTCTATATCCCTGATATGATATTAGAGGAGTTAGGCGTTGAAGTAGGTAGTAACGTTGCATGGATGCAATGTGAAGACGATGGTTCATTTATGCTTAAGAAAGTAAATGTAGAGATAGTCGATTAATGGGTGAGTTACTAACACAATTTATCACCCTGTTAGACGACAAGAGTGACGATAAAGTAACACTCGCCTCTATGATGACAGAGGAAGGTAAAGATGAATGGGAACTACTTGTAGAAGCTATGGACGCTATAGATATAATGAAAATAGGTCCAAGTATAAGAAAGTTAAATAAGAAGTATAACCTGAATACTAACCAAGAAATAGCTATATTAGCTTACATAAAGATATTAGAAATGATGTTAAAGAGAGCTAAGACCACACCTGAGTTTATGGAAATGATAGGCATGATGCAAAACAATACACCTAAAGCTAAGGGAAGGGAACCATATGACGGGACGATGTTCGGATGAATGAAGTATCATGTAATACCTGTAAGCATAGACTTGCTTTTGACTATGTTCAGTATAGAGATACTAACGGACAACCCTACTGTCAACTATGTTATATACAATTAGGTGGAAGAGTATGAGTAACCAAGTAGCAGATATGCTGTCTGGTTTCTTATTTGGATTAGGCTTCGGCATAATCATAGGAAACTACTTAGTATGATGAATAATGATAAGTGGGAACAGTTCATAAAGATATGGGCTAAAGGAAAGAATAATAGTCAGCGCAATGCTCTTATGCAGAAGGTCTCGTTACGAGGATTAGAACCAACTGAAGAAAACTGTAGAGACTTTTATATGGGTTATGTGAGATATTATAAGAATGAATGGACCGGAGAAGAATTTCACATCAATCCACGAAAGAATAAACAAACGATGAAACAATTAAGGAGGAGTAGAAATGCGAAAAATCAGCAAAGAAGAAAAGGCGGTGGCAGAAAGTCACACCATGTGGGCAATAGACATTCACAAAAGAAACGAAAGGTATAGTGACGATAGTAATTGGTGGCCATTCGTAGAGAACATCAATCAGATGTTAGATAGGTTCACTGAACTTGAACAAAGGATAGCGGCGATTGATAATAGGATAGGAGAGACGCAAGGAATGATAAAGAATCTGAGAAAGATATTAATCAAACTGGAGGTTATCGATGACCGATTCATCTTCTGACGTTCAACAAGCAGAAATGCTAAATGAATTGTTACATGCGAAGATGGACTCAGCACGTAGTCAAGGACAAATGACTCACGTAATGAGAGTAGGAACATTCCATATGGAGATAGTCCCTACTAAGGATATAGATACAGTAGATTTATTTAATAAAACATTAGATAAACTAATAAAGAAATATGGAGATAAATTGTTAGAGATAAGCATGGATGATAGAATGCTTGCACCCCACTCTGACAAAATGATAGGATGATGTTCATCAATGAAGGAAAGATGTCGAGACTCATTGAGATGTTGAGACATTCAGAAATGAAAGTGAAGAGAGAAAAGAAAGATGAACCTAATAAGCCTAAGGTAGATAATACCTATGGGGTCTCAGTCAATCCTCTGACTGGTAAAATGGAGAGGAAAATACAGGAGAAATAATGGCAGAAATACAAAAGAAAACTGAATTAGAACTGGTAGCCGGATTGTTCCGGAACACTGACAAAAATGGAAATGTGTATTACACTGGAAAGAACGAGGGTGGAGCTGAATATGTTATGTTCAGAAACACCTATTGGAAAGAAGGTGAAAGTAAACCATACTTTCGTTTAATGCATAGAGTAGAAGCTGGAACGGCAAAGAAACCGTCGTATTCCAAAGCTACCGCAGTCGAGGACTGAGCATGGCACGCAGTCCCACAGATGAATTGATGGAAGCTTGGATGGATTTGATGAACTCATTATCATATCCCCCTATGGGTAGAATGATACCAAGTTGGAAAGATAATACAAAGAAACAAGACCTATTAGGGGATTGGGAAGATAGGAACGGAGAGATAGCTGTTACCATTGATATGCCCGGAATTGAAAAGAAGGATATAGAAATAGTAGTAGAACCACACTCAGTAAGTATAAAGGCTGTTACAGATATAAGAGATTATAATATCTTTAAGAAATTTGAACAGACACTTGACCCTGAGAACGTGACAGCATCGTTGAACAATGGTGTGTTGGATATGAAAATCCAGAAAGAAGAGAAGTCTAAAGGAAAGACCATTCAAATCGAATGAGTGAATCCTATTCTGACTGGATACAATCACCTAAGAGCCAGAGAGTATGGTTAGAAGAATCTATGACGGCTCTATGTCAATTCGCATTTATATCTCCCATTCACAGAGTAAGACATTGGAATCAAACCCAGAGACGTAGAGTCAAATGTTGGGCTAAAGATGGAGATTGTCTATTCTGTAAAAATAAAATTCCGAAGATAGATGAATTTACTTATGGTTTATATCATAATAATTCTGAATATAAAGGTGGAGGAAACGTAGATGTTTCTTATCTATCAGCAACACTCGCAACACATACACATTTTCAGAAAACCTTTTCTAAACTAATAGATGAGGCTGTTAACCCTACTGATGTAGCATTTGAAATTAAGAGAACCAAGATTAAAACTTCCTCAGGAAGAGTTGTTAATGGTTATCATATCAATTCTACTGATATAGATGTTTTCGTTAAAGAGAAGTTTAGACCTTCCCTTACTAATTCTGAAGAGCAAGAGTATCATTGGGTTATACCCGTAGAGATAGTTGAGTTCTTAAAAGATAAAGAAGGAGACCCTATATCATTAATAGACTTATTCTTACTACTAAAAGATAATTTCAGTGGTATAGAGGATAAGGATTTAAAAACCTATGCTGTTAAGTTAGTTAATAACAACGTTCTCACACTGAGAAATGCAAGGGAGAAGTGGATATGAAATATGAATTATACGACGTTACAAGATATTTCCACAATGTAAGAAAGAAAGATGGTTCGTTGAATCCTATCTTAGGAGAAGACGAACTAGCTTTAACTAGTATCCTATCTTATTTATTAGAAGATACTAACTTCGTTATTAAAGCATATAGTGGAACAGGTAAGACTGTCATCATGGATGCTATCTTTGGATTGCTACCTGATGAGTTCTATCATACGATGGAACACTTATCTGAGACTGCTGTATGGTATGATATGGAAAAAATTAATCGTGCTAGATTTGTTGCCATACCGGAAGCCCAAAAATTACCAGAACCAGTAATGGAAGTGATAAAAACTTGGGGTGATGGACGAGCCGCACAAAGGAAACGAACTGATGTAACCATCAAAGAGACAGTGACGCAGACCTTAAACGCTAAATATGTATTTATGTGTGTAGCTGTGGAAAACACAAAGGGTTCGGCATATTTTGATGCTGAACTTGAGAGGAGATGTATGATAATGCATACTAATCCCACTGTCAAACAGACTGAGAGAGTAGTCAAGCACAAGCTAATGGATGCGGCTCTTCCAAAAAACTTTCTCACTACTATGACTAATGAAGAGATAGAAGGTCTAAGGAAACACTTCGTAGAACAGATATGCAATAGGGATGATGACAATGCTTTGTTATTAAAGAATCCCTGCGCTCCGTTCTTATTCGAAGCTATACCTAATGTTTTCCCTGTCTCACGTTCTAAAGTGCAATATCTTTTGAACTTAATCAATGCAGTAGCACGATTCTATCCAGACGAAATGTTAACGATAGAGAAAGATGGTGAGAGATATGGTCTAGTTACTCCCAAACATAACTGGTTGGGGTTAAGGATATATCTCAATTCATTTGTATCTGAATGTTTACACATGCCTAGTCATGGAACAGATATATTAAAATTGTTTCCTGATACAAGGTTAGATAAATTTGGGTTTGCAGATGGAGATACAGTTAGAATGACTTCTAACGAAATACGCAAGGCGGCGAAAGCGGCTGGTCTACCCTTTACTAAAGTAGACCCTATCTTAGTTGCATTAGTAATGACTGGTTTCTTAGAGATGGATGAAGATAAAGGTAAACGCTTTTATTATAAGAGTCCGTTGTTTGAGGAACCGATAGGAAAAATAAATTGGAGTGAGTTAATTGAAGAAACAGAAAAATTTATGGCAAAAAACTGGCCTACCGTGGCTATGGAATACAATGACCGCTTTTGTGGCGATATTGAAATTGTTGACCCGTTTACTGGCGACCACGTTGGGTTGGGTAAGAGAGCAAAAAGAGCAACAGAAGTAGAGTCAACCGACTATCCTAAGATTTTTAAATCTTATATGGATTCGGAGATAAAGGACTACAAGACTTTCTTAATGGAAGCAGAAGGAGATTATAATGAAAAAGAATACGAAGCAATCCGCACCCATTATAAAAAGGGCTAAACTCCCACAGAGGGGTGAACAATTTGCTGTTGTAATAGAAATGTCAGGAGGTTCGAGAATGAAAGCCTTATGTGAGGATGGTAAAACTCGCATGGTTCGTATTGGCGGGCGCTTTAAAAGAAGAATGTGGGTCAGAGAAAACGACTTAATATTAATTAAGCCTTGGCCTATACAAACTGATATCAAAGCGGACTTGGTGCATAGATATTTACCCAACGAAAGAAAATGGATTCTCAGTAGAGATATAATACCAGAGGAGATGAATATATGGTAAGTGGAATAGAGTCTACCTATATGGATTTTACTCGCAGAACAGCGAGATATCCTAAGCGTAGAGAAAAAGAATACCTAATGATAGGTTTAATGAACGAAGCTGGCGAAGTCGGTGGAGCATATAAAAAAGAAATAAGAGATAATATAAACAACACAGATTTGATTATAGATGAAATGGGTGATGTTCTATGGTATCTAACAAGACTATGTGATGTTTATGATATAAAAATATCTGAACTGATGACTAATAATATTAGTAAATTATTTCAACGCATGACACCAGAACAACAAGAAGAATATAGAAATGGTTGATATCAAAAAGCTCACAGTAGCAACGGATGAACAGCGTAAGGGATGGCAAGAACTTCTAGCGAGAGCAGGAGACTACCATCGTGACATGGCTGAAGCATATAAACCGGACATTATAGGTAGTGAAGATGATGTGCATAGAATTCATATGGCATGGAGTAACGCTATAATGGACGCTGTATCTTTAATAGATATGTGGGAAATTGATGATGATGTTGAAGTATTGATAGACCCCACTGAAGGAAGACCTAAAAATATAACTGAAGAAACACTTCCTCAACATAAACAAGGACCAGCAGGATGAACATACCACTCATAGCGACGATTAATAAAAGAACTATTGATTTAAGAGATGGAACCCTCAAGGTCAAAGTATATCGGAACAGCACAACCGAAGCTGTTGACTCACCCTATAAACCCTATTATTATATGCCTAACCTAGAAGGAAAGGAATATAAAACAATAGCATCTAGTGATACTGCTAAGTTAACTAAACATAATTATATACCTAGCAGAGATATAGTCCCTCCTACTGCTCTATATGAGGGTGGTAGGGAAGCACTTCTTGAGAGACTCTTAATCGAACACCCTGAGTTTTTTAAGGGGTTCCCTAATACAGATGATGTTAAGTGTCTTGTATTTGATATTGAGACTCACTCTCCTGATGGTTCATTTCCTTTTGGAGAGAAATACCCTGTCGTAGCAATAGGTATTGTGACGTCCAGTGGTGAGAGAGAAGTATTTCTATGGGATGGTGAAGATGATAGAAAGGTATTGTTAGATTTTGCGGCTTTTGTTAATGACTATGACCCTGATGTTGTTTGTGGATATAACCTCGTGGGGTATGATATACCTCAAATACTACATAGAGCGGCTTTCCATGGACTTAAAGGGTATAAAAAGATACTTAACAGAGATAACAGTGAGTGGGGTTGGGAACCTCCTGAGAACCAGAAAGAACTTAAGATGAACGCTGGAGGACGCATAGTCCTCGATTTACTGCGCTGGACACGACTCGATTACTCCCTATCAGGTACACCCCGTGGCCTGAAGAGCGTGTCTAGAAACTTTGGTCTAGAACCTATTGAGCTCGATTTTTCAGAGCACGATTTACTAGACTATACTATGGAAGAGATACATGATTATGTATTAAGTGATGTAGATGCTACTATGTATTTATATAATCACTACTTCCCCCAAATCCAGTATATCGCAGAGACTTTATGTGTTCCTCTGGCAACATATGTCAATGCTCCACCAAGTTATATAACTAAAATATTACAAGGTAGGAGCTTGTTTAAGCAAGGCATAGTAACGCTTAATAGAAATAAAGAGCGACACCCTGAGATATATAGATTCGATAAGGGCAACTATCAAGCTGCTCACATTGAGTTATATCGGGCAGGATTTCATAAGAAAAATATAAAGGTAGACTTTGCTTCTTACTATCCTTCAATCGCAATGGCACTGAATTTAGGTCCAGATACAACAAGAATTGTGGGCTATGAAGACTACTCAGAAGAGTTAGAATTCAAAAATGACATACTTTATATACCTGATAACAAGGTGGGTAAAAGAATAAAGGTTAAAATAGACCACTCCCAGAAGAGCTGTCTATATAATATGTGTGCTGAATTTAATGAAATGCGAAAGCCTTATAAACTTGGGACAACGAAAGAAGATAAGAGCAAGTCTGATGCTCTAAAAATAATGGTGAATACATTCTATGGAGCAAATGCTAATCCTTATATTTCTTACGGCGACATGGCTGTGGGCGTTACTATCACAGCGGTTGCGAGGTGGCTCCTTCTATCGGGGGTATCTATTATCCGTTCACGATATGGAGAGGATGCTGTGGTTTATGTACATACAGATGGGATTAATACTAATGTGGATGTGGACGAACAGTGGCTTATCAGGAGACTGAGGAGATTACTTACACATGTTATTCCTAATGCTGAGTCTAAACATATTAAGATGGATAAAGACTACTATGAAGAAGGTGTTTGGTTACAGATAGGTAACTATGCTTTAAGAAATAAAGATGGTAGTATAACAAAACATGGAAGTACGTTTAAGGCTACGTCACGTTCTAAATTTTATCTGACTGTATTAGAAAAACTTATAGATGGAAGGATGGATAATGTTATTAATAGTAAATTCATTGATGACTTATATTCTTTAGAGTCATATGAGTTAGATGATTTTGTTATGAGAAAGTCTCAGGGAAGGGAGAAAAAGGATTATAAATCTGAAACCGACCTGATAATGAAATTAATTCAAATGGGTGAAGATATAGGTATGACTCCTTCTCAAGGAACTACCTATTACTACTGTAAGACTAACGAAGGATATAAACTTAAGGAGACTATCAAGGATGTCAATGAGATGGATATCCGTTATTACTGGGATACTATAACAACATTATTACAGAAGTTCAAATTAGATGATTGGGTTAGGAAGAAGCCCCCTCTCACAGTAATAGATAAGAAACAAAAAAGTTTAATGGAATGGTTATAAATGGCAGCGAGAAAATATAAAGACCCGTTTGGTAGATTGTTCTACAACGTTCAGCGAAGTGCACAAAATGGTCCTAAAGGTTCAGGTCAAAAGATACTGGACCCTGACTATATCCCCCGTAAAATAGATTTTACCGTAGAAGACTTAAAAGATATATGGTATAGACAACAGAAGGGTAGATGTTATTGGTTAGATATACCTTTAAACCCTGAATGGGTAAATGAGTCTTTCCATCCGCTAGCCCTAAGTGTAGATAGAATAAATTGTGGTGGAGACTATGTTAAAGATAATATAGTTATATGCTCCAGACTAACCAATTTAGGGAGAAGTAAGTATCCCGAATGTAATTTTAGGGAGGTTATTAGGTATGTTAAGGCAAATCTTTAAATACTATAACGTATTAAAATTAAATGAGGACGGCCCGTAGGTCGCACCTCACAAGTGAGAATGATATAATGGACGATAAAGAAAAGAAAGACATTGCTGGACATTTAGAGCCAGCGGAAGTCAAGATAGTTTGGCGAGAAGAAGAGAAGACGAAAGTAGGCAGAGGAATGATTCAAGGAGACGATGATAATTTTGTATACCTTAAGGGAGAAAAAGGTACAGTCATAGTTAATAAGAAAGATATCATAGCCATAAAACAATAGGTTATATGATGGCTGTACGAAACATAAACAAATCACGAGAAGACCTTCCCCCTGAAGAAGTGTATCATACGGGCAACCCTATGACACAAGCTAACATTGCGGATAGGATTAAGATAAACCGACCTTTAAAGGGGAAGTTACGTGTAATGCTAATATCAGATAGTCCGTGGGCACCAACAGGGTTTGGAACTAATACTAGAAATATAGGAGCTATACTTTACGGTGACGGATATAGGATAGGATATGG
>Ga0315338_1003956_pt1 | contig 12244 bp, 15 predicted proteins | sample ASW8metaG_FD_204518 | JGI IMG/M metagenome (GOLD analysis project Ga0315338, IMG submission 204518) | Ammonia-oxidizing marine archaeal communities from Monterey Bay, California, United States - ASW #8 | ecosystem: Environmental > Aquatic > Marine > Coastal | place: USA: California | collected...
CACTCTCCGCCGGATGGGGGAACTCCTGCTTCAGGAAGGCGAAGTTGTCAGAGACTTCCATCGGAACTCAAAGGTCACCGCGGAAGGCGCGGGACTGCAGCGAGGCGAAGAGGGTGTCGAGTTCGGCCAGGTGGGCGAGGTGGTGGGCCTTCTGTTGTTCCACTGACTCGACGATGGCTGCGAAGCGGTGTTGGAGGTCGAGAGGGGGGAGCGGAATCGTTACGCTCAACAAGTCTCTCTTACCAAGGTTGATTTGAAGACCGCCACCAGCAAACTTCTTGTATATCTCCCTGGTCGAAGGCCAGTTCAACGCCGCCCGAAAATATTCAAAATGACATTTCCCTTCGTCTTGAAGGGTCAACTTTCCCACTCTTTGATTCAGCAAGACGAACTTGCCATTTGGTCGCACTATTGTTGGAACTCCTAGTATCTTGGGCGAGTCTGCTAGATCAGTCATTGCAATGACTACATCACCGTCTCGTAACAGGTATCGTTCGAATTTCTTCGCATACTCGTCAGGCAGATAGCGAGGGTTGTAGCTCAGGTCGAAGGAGCCACCCGGCCTGATATTGCTCATTCGACAACTGAGAGTATTGGAGGTCTCGACATAGTCACCCGACTTAAAGGCGTAACCGTTGAGCAAGTCACAGATATTACCTAGCTGATCAGTGTCCCACCCCATCGGATTGGTGACAGGATCGCCGAACATATCGAGGAAGGTGGATTGTAGGAGGGTGTCGAGTTGGGTGAGGGATTCGCGGCGTTTGGCCCGTAAGGCGTCCGCTGCATCCAGAACCCCCGCAATCCGCTTCTGCTCGGCGAGGGGTGGGAGGGGGACTTGAAGACGCGCCAAAGACTGTCCGGTAATCTGAGGCTGTGCCACCCCAGTGATTACTCGACTGAAATCAGCACTCTCCAGAGCGTGGGTCAGGTACCGCAGATCCGCTTGACCCTCGTCGAGCTCATCGAGCGCCATAGCGTTTCCGGTCACATAAGATTTTGCATCGCACACGTTGATCGAGCCACAAGTCGCTCCACGGCAAGTAATGAGAATTGTAGGCTCTTCATGGTTGTATTCTGAGTAGTACCCAATGCGCCCATTCGCTCCGAATACGGTGTACCCTGCCGAGAGTAGCTTCGCCTTCGGAATGGTGGGCCACTGCTTGGGCCGACAGATCGTCGGCAAGGGTACCGAGGACCACATCACCCCAACATCCCCTCCAGCTCCTCACGCCCCTTAGCGATCTCCTCCTCGAGCTCAGCCAGCCTCTCCAGGATGACCTTCGGCGGATCGTACTTCACCGCCTCGTATTCCACTTCCTTGTAGCGGTTGATGGAGAGGTCGTAGTCGTTCTCCGCGATCTCGATCTTCGGTACGAGGAAGCTCTGGTCCGTCCGTGCTCGAACACCCTCGGAATCGCGCTTCTGCCAGCGGGCGAGAATGTCGGCCAAGTCGCTCTTCTCCGACTGTGGCGTACGCTTGTCGTCGAGCGAGTAGCCGTCGGCCTGCATGTCGTAAAACCAGACGTTGTCGGTCCCGCCGGAGTTGGTCTTCGTGAAGAGCAGGATGGCGGTGGAAACCCCCGCGTAGGGTCTGAAAACACCCGATGGCATGGAGATGATGGCGTCGAGTTTCTGGTCCTCAACGAGGATCTTACGCAGGGCCTTGTGCGCCTTGCTCGATCCGAAGAGCACTCCATCGGGCACAATAACGGCGGCACGACCGCCTGTCTGGAGCAGGCGTAAGAACAGGGCGAGAAAGAGCAGCTCTGTCTTCTTGGTCTTGACGATCTGCTGCAAATCCTTGGCGGTGGACTCGTAATCGAGACTGCCAGCGAAGGGCGGATTCGCGAGGATCAGGGAGTAGTTCTCTGCATCGTCGTCGTCAGCCTGGGCCAGTGAGTCCTTGTATCGAATATCCGGATTCTCTACACCGTGCAGCAGCATGTTCATGCTACCGATGCGCAGCATGGTGTTGTCAAAGTCGTAGCCGTGGAAGGTGCCCTCGTTGAAGCGGCGGCGGGAGGAGGCGTCCTTGTAGATTGTGTCGCTGTGATGCTCTACGAGGTGCTCTGAGGCTGCGATGAGGAAGCCTGCCGTGCCGCAGGCTGGATCACAGATCATGTCCTTGGGCGTGGGAGCGGTCATGTCCACCATCAGCTTGATGATGTGTCGCGGCGTGCGGAACTGCCCGTTCTGCCCAGAGGTGGCGATTTTGCCGAGCATGTACTCATAGAGGTCGCCCTTGGTGTCGCTGTCGGCCATGTCGATGTCGTCGAGTTGATCAACGACGTTGGCCAGCACTCGGGCTGTAGGCATCATGAAGAGAGCGTCCTTCATGTGGTGGCTGTAGGTGCTGCCACCTTCGCCATCCTCCCCCTTCTGACCGAGAGTCTTCATAAAGGGGAAAACCCCGTCGCGCACAGTCTCGAACATCTGCTCCGGGGCCGCCTCCTTAAAGCGCGACCAACGAAGAGCGTCCTGGTCGGCGGCGAAGACCGGCTCCTCGATGGGCTTCCCAGTGCGGGCGGCCTTACTCTCCTTGAGCGTGTGCAGCTCATCGAGTCGCTTGATGAACAGCAGGTAGGTCAACTGTTCTATGACCGAGAGTGGATTGGAGATGCCCCCCGACCACATTGTGTCCCAGATGCTGTCTATCTTGGATCTCAGTTCACCTGTAATCATCGTATTGTCAGCTCCACAGTCAGCTTCCTTCAGTGTGTCAACTGGCTTGGTTTTGCCCTGCCCCTGACTGCTCTTCCAAGGGGGATTTCACATAATTGACGACGGTCGCCGGGCTCACACCGAGTTCATTCGCGATCCTGCGATACGGCCACCCATCTGCCCTCAGCCGTCGTGCCCTGTTCTGCTTTGCCACCGAAATACGGCGACGACCCACGCGCTTGCCCTTTGCCTTAGCGGCGGCCATACCGGCCTTCACCCGCTCACGGATCAGCTCTCGCTCAAACTCAGCGATCGCGGCCAGGACCGTGAAGGTCAGCTTGCCGGCAGGGGTGGTTGTGTCGATCTGCTGTGTGTAGGAGACAAAGTCTACCCCCAGTTCGGCGAACTCCTCAAGCGTATCAACGAGTTGCCGCGTGGACCGCGCAAATCGGTCAAAAGCCCACACGAGCACGACATCGGCCTTGCGCTTCCTGACATCCGCCAACATCCGATCCAGCTCAGGGCGGCTCTTTGTGGCCCCGGAGGCAGTATCTACGTACTCCCCGACGATCTCGAACCTCCGCTTCTTGGCATAGTCCCTGAGTTCATGGACCTGGGCGTCGGGCCTCTGGTCCGAGGTGCTGACCCGGTAGTAGATCGCGATACGCCTGATCATCTGTCCTCCTGTTGGAAGTATGTTCAATAAGGTATTCCTTAATGAACACAGGATAACGCGTCAAGGCTTGTTGTGCGACACGGAGTTGCAGGAGTGGTTTAGATGACCCTTTTTGAACTAATGGGGCGGCAGGCTGCGCTTGAAGGTCCCAGTATCGATCGCACGTATGCACCGTCTTTCTGCAATTGTGCTGATGCTTGGCAGTGGTACTCCCGCTTGTTGGACCTCCTCGGGTCAGTTCCATGTCCCAACTGAACCGAATCCAGGAATGTCAGAGAGATGGAAAAGAGAAAGACCTACGGCGGAGTTGTCTGCGATGAGTTTGGCTACATGTTGCTGCGTGAACCGAAGGACCACTTCGGAGGATATGTCTGGACCTTTCCCAAGGGTGTGCCCAGATCCGGAGAGTCTCCCCAACAGACTGCACTGCGTAAGGTCTTGGAGGAGACCGGGGTTGAAGCCTCGATCGATGAGCCCGTCCCCGTTTTTGGCCACCTTTCAGTCCTTCGCCAGTTAGGCTACCTTCCCGCCGATATGCGTGCAATACACAGAGGATAGAAGGGCTCAAAGCGCCAAGGGAGGAGACACGATGGCATCCGTGAAGTGCCCAAAGTGTGGTGCACAGGGAGATCCAAGATCGAGCAAAGGACCGTTTGAGGTTAGGGGTAGGTACAGGGGAAAGGCCGTCCACAAATGCGTGGAATGTGGATCTGGGCTCCAGCTTGGAGCCTTCACAGGTGTGCTGTTCGGCAAGCCGACCAAGATCCCCGACTCGACATGGAGTCGTCTGGAGGACATGTGGTACCAGCAATTCGGCTACCCAGAGTCGGCTGAAAAGGATGCGGCAATTCAGCTTCTCGCACAGAAGACCGCAGCACTCACAGGCCCGGCTGAGCGCGATGCGTATGTGTGCGGTGTGCTCCGCCAAGTGCGGGATCGCCAGCTCCGTGTAGAGCTGCACAATGGGACAGTTGTCCTTGGGAGGGTAGATCAGATCGGGAGCGCAGAACCGCCTGCGGGGGTGACACTTGGCGAAGGCACTCGCATTGTTCCCTTAATAAATTTCAACATTACGGAGGAGGTGGAGCGGTCTGTGCCGAACTCATGCTGGACATCTTTTGGCGATCAGAGGAGACTGGGGTGCATCCCCGAGGATGTTGAGGCCATCGTGGATCACCACACCGGGTCGGTAGTCTACAGAGCCTCAGAGATTCTCGCCTCAGGCACCCGTGCTGTTCCCCCAGAAGCGCAAGCTGAGGGCGGCGCTCCGGAGATGGAGGTACAAATGCGCCCTGCCGTTGGGGAGCATGACGGCACCACCGTTACGCACTTCGGACTCGTCAGCCCGAATCCCTCGGCGGAACTGGAGGCAATGGAGCAGTTTTGCCAGTCGCTACCTACTGACCAGTACGCCCAGGCCGGCGGAATCGACAGATTTGAGGTGGTCCACTACGTAGCCGGTAGGACGCTCACTATGCTGTGCGTGCCATGCATTGGCAGGAGTGGGTCTGCCCCCCAGATCCGTCCCCCAGTAATGCGAGAGGCCACCGAAGAGGACTCCTGGTACGTGGGCATGGCGGACGAGGTCGAGTTCGAGGATGCTCAGCATGTGGCAGAGCAGTTCAACGCAGTCTCGAGGAAGTTGTTCATGGAGTTGGCTGGGGCGAACCCAAAGCTACGGTCGTATCTGACGAACACCACAGCGGAGTGCATTCAGTGCCATGATCCTCGCAACGGCAACCTACTGACAATGTGGCGTGTCAGACTTCCCAATGTTTTGGCTAAGGCAGGTACCTGACCAGATCGGCGCCAGGTGGCTGATAGCCGCAAAGCCAATGTTCGCTGTCACCGCCCGACCGGATGTCCATCTCCCTGAGCAACTCGTGCAGTTCCTTTGGATCGGGGTCAACCTTCTTCTGGGCCAGCATCTGCAGTTGCCCCAGCTTCGCTCGTAGTTGCTGTATCATCAGTTCTCCTCGTCCTCATCAGCGCCGTAACGATCTGGGTCATCGCCTTCTACTTGGCCGTATCGGTGCCGCGATTCTGGAACGCAATATTAGCCTCGGAGGATAGACTATGCGTGCAGCCCTCGTTGCCGCTGTCGCGACGATCCTACTGTCACACCAAAGTGAGGCTGTCACCAAGACGATCGGCTTCAGTAGCTACGGAATTGGTGCAGACATGACTATCCATTTCACCAACATGTGTATTGGCGCGACGACATCTATCCACGTGTCCAAGAGCCCAGGTGTGGGAACGATTGTCATCGCGATCGTGGATGATCCAAGCAAGGCAGACATCACGCTTCGTCTAACGAACGTCGCGATCGGTACCGATAAGAGTGTGCACATCTCCACCATGGGTATCGGGGCTGAGACCATCTGTCTTCCTTCAACGAGTCTGGGTGCGGATGTGTCCCTGTACCTAACTCGAGATCCAGAGAGCGCAGACTTGGTGGTGTCTCTGCCGGATCCGTTGGTAGACAAGCAACAGTTCATTGCTGCTCTCTACGCATTGGGTCTTCTCGACAAGTCGTTAATAGAGATGTGGAAGATGGCCAAGACACGCGCGTACTTGAGTCGGCTGAGAGGCAACCTTAGCGGGATACTCGATAGTACCCAGTTACAGCGAACCGGCCTCCACAGGCTGACCCCAGAGGAATGGGAAGAGCTCAACGCGCTGATAGACACACTATCTCAGTGAGGTCGAGGGGCGTCTATCATGGAGCAGGAGTTTGACGCGTCGTTTCCGGTCGAGTAAAGGGCGTCGCTGAATATGCCCGTGAGCTTTACGTCCGTGGCAGTTTTCCTGGTAGCTCCCTGTCCAAGGCCGTCTTGTTCTCGATCTACAAGCACGATCAGTTCCCTACGATGGCATCGCGCTCACCCCGCTTGGTCAAGCCATCATCAATGGGGAAGAGGTTGAACGCTGGCCTGGCGAGGGAAGGACGCGTGGTCCAACAATTGACCAGATGTTCGAGGTGTATTCGACGAGGTATTAGGATTTAGGCCCATGACCGCAGACTGCAACACTACTGAAACGAACGTGAGACGGATTCCGGATGCTCTCGTCAACGAGATACACGATGGCAACTGCGTCGCTTTCGTCGGTGCCGGCTTCTCGGCGACGGTGATCCCTCCATGGGGAGAACTGCTCAGACAACTCGCCACTCAATCCGCCTCTGGGACGGATGTCGAGAATCACGTTGAGAATCTCGTCTTGAGAGGCTCGGCACATGCCTTCGACGAGGCTGCTCAGGTACTGGAGGACCATCTCGGTAGAGCCGCCTTCTTGGATCAACTCGAATCGGTACTTACCGAACGAGACGAGCGTCCGATGTCGCAGCGCCTCTCGTGGCTACGTGGCATTCCATTTAGGTCAATCCTCACGACGAATTTCGATCCACTCCTCCCAGGCAGCACTCCTGGGCCCGCGGCTTACCGTCGCATGCTTCGACCTGACACCTACCGCTGGTGGGAAACTCGCTACTGGGGAAATGCAGTAGGAGCGGCGACGCTCAAGTTACACGGCGATGTGGCCAAGGGAGAGATCGTGCTGACCCGGCGAGACTATCGTCGGCATCTCTACAGTGACCCCGCCTATATCACCTTCCTGCGCACGATGATGGCGACAACGACCGTGCTTTACATGGGCTTCTCCTTTGAGGATGCCTATCTGAACGAGTTGCGGTCGGAAATCCTCGCTCTGTTGGGTCAAGGTGACCAAAGCATGCCCGTCGCCTACGCCATCGTCAACGATGTTCCGCCAGGCACACAGAACCACTTCCGGAAGCACGAAGGAATCGATGTGCTCTCCTACGACACACATGGTGGAACGGATTTCTCGGGCTTTGACGACTACCTCGGGACGATCTACCAAGAGACGAATCCGCTCGTCCGGTTCGGGCGTTTACTGGCAATGCGCAGGATTCTCTGGATAGATCCGCACCCCAGTAACAACGGAGAAGCCTTCGACTATCTGGACGCTGCCGCTACTGCAGCGGATCGGGAACGGAGTCCACTAGTTACTGTCAATACCGCAGAGGAGGGCGTGGCGGCCTTGATGAGCGCCCACAACGAGGGCGAGGACTTTGACTTGGTCATCACCCATTGGGGTGAGGCTACCGCCTTCACGCCCGACGGAGCAACCTGCTCCACAGCCGTCGGAGTTCTTGCCGCGATTAGGGCCCGAAATCTGCGCTGCCCGGTCATCGTATTCGCCGGCGCCGTCAATGCAGACGAGAGGAAAGTGGCTGTCCTCGGGATGGGTGCCCTCGCATACTGCCACAGCTTCGCCGACCTATACAGGAAGATTGAGGAGACGTTATCTCCCGGCGGCAGAACTTCCCTGAACACCGGGTCCACCACACAAGCTTCCACGACCACTCCCTCCTGCTGAATACGAGCATACTCATTTCTCTATGACTCCCGCCGGCGCGGAGGATTCGATGAATGCTTTGATGGTCTCTACCGCACTTGCAGTCCTCCTTTGCCCGATGGCCGTTCAAGGTCATGAGGAGTCTGTCAGCAAATCTGACGGCGTCATTCCCGGCTTCTACCAGTTGAGAACTGGGCATGAGGTCAAAGGAATGTTGATCGCCGCAGCGCAGATAAGCTCGATAAGTGCGTATGTATGGGGTTTTCGCTCAGAGAGTTATCACGAGGATCAGGCTGCTCTCTGGTATGACCGCTACACCTTAAGCACTTATCCATCCGAGAGTGAACGGGCTTATCAGAAGACGATTGAGCATGAGGATGCTGCGGAGAGCCGGCGGCGATGGAGAGGGCCAATCCTGCTGTCGGCTCTGGCAGTCTACGTATTCAACGTGGTAGACGTTGCTCTCCATCGCGACTCTCGACGAGTCACACTGGAGCTTAGGCCATCGAGACACGCATCCAACTTGGTGTTGGTGCGGCGATTCTAACGGTGCATTATTTCTCTAAGGCAACAGAAAGTCGTAGAACGCCTCACAGACACCATCCCACGGTCATCCATAGGATTTCGAGCGGGAAGAAAAGGACATAGGCAACCGGTCAACTCCGGTTGCCCCCTCAGACACCCCGCGTGGGAGGGGGATTGCTCCAGCTCACGCTGAGGAAGCGGGTGGGCACAGGCGGTCAAGTATGGCTCATGCCTTTCGAGGTGTTAGCCGCAATCACTCTGGCCCAATGATTCCCAGTAGACTCAGTCGGAGAGCTATTCTCAAAAAGGGAGGTCCTCGTCGGCAGTAGTAGTATTCGCGTCCCTGACGCTCGATGACGAACCGGGCTCGGGCTCGTTCTGGGCTTTGTACACCTCATCATTTCGAGGTCCCTCGACCATTATCTGGCGCAGAAATGCCCCGGGATTGTTGACACGATCCTTCATGGCCTCGTCGAGGAAGAGGTCCATGACCTCCTCACCATATTCACTCACGAAATCGGCTGCGAGGTTGTGGTTCTTCCTGGCAAGGTTGGCCTTGTGTCGCGGATCTGTGCCAGCGTTCCCATCGAGGTCGAAACCAACTTCACGGAGTTTTCTCTCGTAGTACCTACCTAAGTTTGTACTCCACCAAGCACCATTGTCTGTACCAGCATTCAGGCTGTTAGATGTAGAAAAACTTCCGGTAGAAGACTCTTGGTTCTTAGCCGCATTCCACGCATACGCATTTTCTCCTGCTCTATTGCTCTCATGCTCTTCTGAGTGGTCGTCAGATGGCCGGCCATTGGTCGGTGTATGGTCGGGTTGCTGGTGGTTCTTCAACGGCGGCTCAACGTAAGTATCGAATTGACACCATGTTCCGATACTACCGTGGCTGGTCGCCCTTATGGTCAACTCCCCAAGCTTTACCAGTCGGGTCGCGACGGTTCTTACCTGGCCTGGCCCGATACCTACGAGTCTGGCAGTTTCTTCCCGACCGAACAGAAAGTCTCCACGCTCAAGGCGGATGCCATCGTGGAATCCCGCCTCGAAGTTTGCCCTCATCAGCCACTCATCACAGACCGCGGATGCGTTCGCACGAACACCCCTGCGGAACATCTGCATCAGTCGGCGGAATGCCGTTCGGTTTTTCTGGACGTAGCCGGGCATGGATCACAGGGTGGATGTGGCGTGACCTGGTGACCTCATCGAGGATTCTCCAAACAGCACTCCGTCCAAACGCCGTACCGCCTCCTGGCGGGCCTCCGGCAACAGGTGGCCATAGCGGTCGAAAGTGATCTGGGCGGAGGCGTGACGCAGCTGCCGTTGGACGTATTTCACGTTCTCACCTTGGGCGATGAGCAACGAGGCACACGTGTGGCGGAGATCATGGAAGCGAATGCGCCTGAGGCCGGCTGCCTTGAGGCTGGGTTCCAGCACCCGCTGCGCGACGTTTCGGTCATCCAGAGTCAGCCCCTTTGCCGTTGCGAATATCAAGTTGAGTTCGGAATAGCTTGTTGCCATTAGCCGCACTTCAGCCTGGTAGCTCTGGTGTTGGCGGAGAGTTTCCAGCAGGCGGGGTGTCAGATCGACCGACTGCAAGGAGCAGTCTGTCTTGACCGGGCCGAAGCCGACAGGACGGGTCCTGGAGCCCCTGACCACGGTTTCCCGGACGTGGTACCTTGCCGCTGCCCAGTCCAGGTTGCCCCACTTCATCGCCAGCAACTCACCCAGGCGAAGCCCCGTGGTAACTGCGGTAAGGATGAGCGAGTACCAGGCATCCGGGATATGCTCCAACAGGAGGCGGACCTCTGCGGGGGTTAGGAAGTCCATCTCCCGCCTGGGCACCCGGGGGTCCTTGACCTTTGAAGCCGGGTTGTGGCGGAGATAGCCCCAGTCCGCTGCGTGATTCAGCATCTGACGTAGAAGACGGAGCATGTGCTTCACCGACTGTGGGGACTGGCCGGTGGCTTGCTTTTCGGCTCGGAACTGTTGGACCGACTCGACGCTGATCTGGTGGACAAGACAATCGCCAAACGCGGGCAGCAGATGCACCGCGAAGAGGCTTTGGTACCGGTCGAGGGTTGACGGACGGACCTGGCCCTGAGCGTAGTTCTGCATCCAGAGGCCGACAAAATCACGGAAGCGGATCTTCTGCACCTCGCGGAACTCTCCTTGGTCAATCTCAGCGATGCGGGACGCAAGGATCCTCTCGGCGTGTTTTTTGGTATTGGGGTCAGGAACACGTTCACATTTCTGGCTCCGCTTCCACCGACCTGATGACGCCTCCCAGACGGGCGGCGCATCGTAGTAGAGGTAGTAGCGACCGTTGCGACTCCTGATGTGTCCTCGCAACGTCTACCTGTCTTGAAGTCTGCTCATCGCCGTGCAGGTCACTTGACACGACCCTCCCTGAGGGCTGTCATGAACTCGGGAAGATGTACCCGCACATAGTGCCCAAGTCGGTACTGTCCCGGCAGGGCATTGAAGCGTGAGCGTTCGTAAAACCAGCTCAGAGCGATGCCTGTGTGCTCCGCCAGCTGGGGCAGGGTCACCAGGCGATCTTCGTCGTTGATATGCAGTGTGGGCGTCTGCATCGTGTTCTCCTGTTGTCGGGCTGACAGCCCGGGGCTTCACCTTCGTCCAGGACGGAGATGGGTGGATGTTCGTTGAGGGGAATTTGCAGCGGCACCGAGAAGGAGTCATGCATTTTGCCTTGCTCTGACCCCCCTTTAATTCGGGGCAAAATCCACTCAGTCTTGCCCCCAGACTCTGAGTCGGGAACGAAGGGCATCGACCTTCTCCCGCTGCCGTACGAGATCGTCGCCGCCACGCCAGTCGCCAAGAAGATCGAGTTGGTCCACGATCCACTCCGCTACGCCGATCTGAGTGCCGATGGTGGGAAGGAGTCGTCGCTGTAACTCCAGCAAAGCCAGCCTCTCAGTTGGCATGTACTCGTAGCCACGTTGGGGTACACCCATGTGTTCGAGAGTCTCGGGCGTCTTCCGTTCCCGGAGTACCGCTGCGCGTCGCACGGGCGTTAACGCGGCCAGCAGCTCAGCAAGTCTCTTTGGCAGATCCAGCGACAGGATCTTGGCGCTCAGCGGTTGCAGGGACTCGGGTAGGCACCACAGGCTTTGCAGAACGGCCAGCAGCTGCTGACGAAGGGCGTCACTGTCCTGTTGAGCCTGCGAAGACATGCCCGCCTTCCTCTGCTGGACCAACGCTGGTTTGGACCCAAGCAAGAGGCTCAGGTGCAGCAGCAGGAGGGTTACCGGCCCGGAGTCAAAGCGGGGCAGATCGTCGATGGCGGCGACGAATCCGAGCAGGGGATAGACATCGTCCGCCGCGAGGAAGCAGTAGCGCAGGTTCGCTCGGAAATACAGTTGCTCCAGCGGTGCAAGCGATGGGCTCGATGCGCCAAGGATGATGCGGCACAACAGCCGGGCATCTTGCCAGTGCATCGCAGCAGGTAGTCGGCTTGGGATGGGGAGTGTCACGTCCCCGGACCACTGTTTGGCGGAGGCCGAGGTCGGCGGCAGCAGTTGCTCCCAGGCTTGCCCATGCAGGGGCACATGGGCAGCTGGCATGTCGTGATGTTCGATCGCCGCAACCAGTCGCGTGATGGCAGTTGGCACGAGGAGGCGAACCCCGAGTTGAAATCGCCCCCACGCTGTCAGCCGGTTGGTCTGCGTTCGGTGGAGGTTGTATTCTCTTACCATCTTGCGCTGTTGTTTGAGGTTCATGGAAGCTCCAGTCGAACATGATCCGGCAGTCTGTTTGCAGGTTGTTAGCAAATGGCAAAAAAGAAGCCCCGCATGGACGTGAGTCCAGCGGGGCCGCTTGTTGTAAGTTCTTGTGTGCCTACACTTTGTAAATGGTGGAGCAGATCGGGATCGAACCGACGACCTCAGGCTTGCAAAGCCCGCGCTCTCCCAACTGAGCTACTGCCCCGAAAACGAACTGCGCTCAGCCTGTCGCGGTGTCGTCCTCGTCGTCGGCTCC
>Ga0315338_1003958_pt1 | contig 12235 bp, 11 predicted proteins | sample ASW8metaG_FD_204518 | JGI IMG/M metagenome (GOLD analysis project Ga0315338, IMG submission 204518) | Ammonia-oxidizing marine archaeal communities from Monterey Bay, California, United States - ASW #8 | ecosystem: Environmental > Aquatic > Marine > Coastal | place: USA: California | collected...
TTGCGCAGGATACGACTACTTATGGTTGGGATCTATCAAAAAAGGTATACTTAAGCGATTTGATCTATGCGATGGATCAAATGGACAATGCTCCTGATTGGATTAGGATTCATTATGCACATCCAGCACATCTTAGTCAGCATATAATAGACGCGTTGGTAACATCGAATCGAGTTTGTCGGTACATTGATATGCCGATACAGCATGCTTCGGATACATTATTAAAATCGATGCGAAGAGGTCTCAATCAGGACGGTATTCGCGAAAGAATTCAGAAATTGAAGGCTGCAGATCCAGAGATAAGGATTCGGACAACTCTGATTGTTGGATACCCGGGTGAAAGCGAAGAGGATTTTAAGGAATTAACTGATTTTGTATTGGAAATGAAGTTTGATCATTTAGGGGTATTTACCTACTCGGAAGAAGAAGGTACAATTGCTGCGGATTTAGAAGATAATATTTCTAGAGAATTAAAGGATGAACGAAAAGCTGTAATAATGGATATTCAAAATAATATTAATTATGAAAAAAACAGTGCTATGGTAGGTAAAACACAAAAAGTAATAATTGATGAAGTTGGTGATACTGTTGCGGTGGGAAGAACCGAGTATGATTCGCCTGAAATAGATAATATTGTCCGGGTAGATGGGAAGGTAAGTAAAGGTGACTTTTATAATGTTAAAATTAACAATTTTAATGAATATGAATTAATTGGTAGTGTGTGAAAAGATCAAAAAGAAAGAAAATAATTTCACTGACATAGTAGTAATGCCTTTTCGTAAATTGCCGCAAGTCCACATGCGCCATACACATACCAAATGGATAGTCCGGCTGGTAATATTAATATTATTTACTAGTATATTACCTGTACATACATCTGAACTATACGCTCAACGATCTACAAGTAAAAAGTCCACCAAGAAGAAATCATCAGGGAAAAAGAAAAGCAGCAGTAAAAAGAAAAGAAGCAGTAAAAAGAAAAGCTCAAAAAAAGCAAAAGGTAAAAAGAGTTCAGGTAGTAAAAAGGCCCAGGCTAAAAAATATGTAGATCGGGGTAAAATACGGTACAAAGCAAAAAAATACCGTGGTGCGCTGGATGACTTTAAAAAGGCGCATAAGATCGCTCCATCAAAAACTACAAATTCATATATATCCAGAATAACTGGGATATTGAAAAAAGGCTCATCTAAGAAAAAAGCAGTAGTTAAAGCTAAAAAACCAACACTCAGCGCAATGAAGTTAGCTGGGGAGTTATATGATTTAAATAATGACCTTACTGATAGTCGCCGCAAGATGGGGCGAGCCATGAAATATTTGAAACCACGTCAGGAAAGGCATTTGTCTAAATTAGAATCACGGCCAGTCTATACCACAGCTGATTTTGAACAAGCTGCTGATAGCGCACCTGACGATCTTAGAATGCAAAGGCAATTGGGTCTACATTATGAGGTAAATGGTAATTGGAGTAAAGCAAAGGACGTATATCTGCGGCAAGTTGCTCGCCACTATGATAATCCAGATGCTCATTTTTTTCTTGGGTCACTGTATGAAAAATTGGGTGATTTTCAAAAAGCACAACAATCCTATGAAGAGGCATTAGATTTGGATGTTAATCACAAGGCCACTTTAGACGCAATGGCTGTACATCAAAAAGATTCACCAGCAGTGGAAATGAGTCGGCAGGTATTAGTTCGTACTGCTGCTAAGGCACCAGAAGGACCAGCACAACAATTTACCCTAATACATGAAAAAATAAATGACGGATTATTTAATGATGCTATTGCAATGGCAGAAAAAGCTGCTGAGAAATATCCTGATCAAAATGGATTTATCTTTTTGCAGGCTATCGCTTATAATGATTTGGGTGAAATTGATCTTGCCAAGGCAGCATTCCAGCAATCCATTAGGATGGATCCAAAACATAAAGAATCGCATTTAGGATTAGGCAACCTATACTATAATATGGGTAAATATATTTATGCAGCGCTGGGCTTTGGTGACGTTGTTTATTTAGATCCTCAGGACCTGGATGCACGTTACATGCAAGGTCTGAGTTATTTTAATGCTCAGGAATGGGGATTGGCTGCATCTGTATGGGAAGATCTCTTGCATTATCAAAGCCAGCACCCAATTGTAAGGAATCTGTTACCCCAAGCATATTATATCTTAGCTATTGAATATAATCGCTTGGGAGAACCAAGCTTAGGCCGGACATCCTTTGAGAAAGCATTAAGTGTTAATTCGAATTCTTATGCCTGGTTACCTGGCGCATTCAGGGCATTGGGTAAATACTATCAAGAAAAAGGTATGCATAAGGAATCCTTGGTTGCATATCAAGAAGTTTTGGAACTACGACCCAATGATTCTAGCGCCTATACTGGTATGGGGGTTACCTATTGGAAGATGAATGAGCATCAACTAGCTAAGGCTGCGTGGAATCGAAGTTTACAAATAACCCCAGATGCTAATGATGCAAAAGGCTGGTTAATATTGTCTAAACGCCTGGGTTCTTAGAAACCGCCTCAATCTCGACTGTTACCCTTTATTCTTACGTTCTTATTTTCCTGATGTGAAATTTTCCTGTTTTAGCATTTTTCTGCTCACATTTACGTTGCTTACAGCGGAATACCCTGGAGATGACGTTGTCTGGAAAGCCGTTCGAGCATTTTACAATTACGACACGGGTCGAGCGATAACAATTCTTAACAACGCTCGTGTGGATTTTCCAGAAAATCCTACCGTACACCTCACCTGGGTTGCGGCACGCTGGTTACATAGTCAAGCGCATGATCCATTGGATGTTACTTGGTACATGCTAAATGAGGATATCGAAACAATTATTCCCGTCTATAACGATTTAGTGGAACGATTTCCAGATGATCCAAATTATAAATTGTATCTCGGGTCATCTATAGGTTTGAAAGCAAGGGTATATTTGGGGCAAAAAGAGTGGTTAAAGACGTTGATATGGGGATACAGGGGCTTCACACAGATATTGGATGTTGCGGAAAAATACCCTGAGATCACTGATACACAGTTACCACTTGGAATCGTTGAATATTATGCAGGAATGTCAAATTTTCTTGTTCGATGGGCTGCAGGTATGTTTGATTTAAATCCTTCTACAATTGCTGGCGAAAAAAAGATTTTAAATGCTGCTGAAAATGGTGAATGGTCCTGGATCGAAGCCAAAGGAACGCTGGTATTTATGCATCTATGGATAGATCCCAAGCCAAAATTTGCACTACTATTCAGTCACGATTTAGTGACGTATTTTCCCAAACGTTATTATTACCGTGTACTTTATACAGAAAGCCTGCTTAATAATGGACTTTTAACTGATGGTTACCAGTCATTACTACAACTAGATACAATGTTTGCAGATCTGACAGATATACACAAGGATTGGTATCTAGCTTACCGGAAATACGAGTGGGCATTATATCATTATTTGAATGGAGATTATCCATTGGCCTTGAGTGCTTTGGATATAGCCATAAACAACTATGGCGCTGAATTAGATGTAGTGCTGGGCAACGCATTATTATTGAAAGGTAAGATCTACGATATATTAGGAGATCGAAAAACAGCTGTTAAGTTGTATCGGGATTGTATTCGCCTTGATAATTTTACTCATGCAATGGAAAATGCAGAACAATATCTCGTTACATCCTTCGTTATGCAGGGGGTTGATTAATGGAAATTCGACCTGATGCGTTTTGTGAAAGCCTGACAAAATACGTACGTTTACGAACCAGAGAAGTAATGGTTGGATCTCTAGGCATTGGAGGAAATAATCCAATACGGATCCAATCAATGACAACAACCGATACAATGGATACGCGAGCAACAGTTGATCAGTCTTTACGGATGATCAAAGCAGGATCGGAACTAGTTCGTATCACTGCTCCTAGCAAGCGAGAAGCTGAGAACTTAAGGAATATAAAAGAAGAAATTCGAAATTGCGGTTATAAAACACCAATAGTTGCCGATATACATTTTACGCCTAACGCAGCACTTATTGCTGCTACTATAGTTGAAAAGGTGCGCATTAATCCTGGGAATTACGCTGATCGAAAAAAGTTTGATTATATCGAATATACAGATGCATCATACGAACAGGAACTCGATAGAATAAGGGAAAGATTTATCCCTCTTGTAAAGGTGTGCAAAGAAAATGGTGCCGCAATGCGTATTGGTACAAACCACGGATCATTATCAGATAGAATTTTGAGTCGATATGGAGATACACCACTTGGCATGGTTGAATCTGCTATGGAATTTATCCGTATTTGTGAAGAATTTGATTATCATGATCTGATACTATCAATGAAAGCCAGTAATACCCAGGTCATGGTACAGGCATATCGCTTGGCAGTTGCCATGATGAGACGAGAGGGAATGAATTATCCGTTACACCTTGGCGTTACAGAAGCGGGTGAAGGAGAAGACGGCCGAATTAAATCTGCTATTGGTATTGGCAGTTTATTGGAAGACGGTGTCGGCGATACAATCCGTGTGTCCTTGACCGAGGATCCTGAGTTGGAAATCCCAGTAGCTCAACAGCTAGTGCAAAGATACAGTACACGTAACAGTCATTCTGAAATAATGTCTATCGAAAATCCTCCTTTTCGACCCTATGATTATACCAGAAGATCCACAATTTCGGTAGGGAACATAGGTGGTAATAATGTACCGCGAGTAATAATCGATTTATCTGGTATCAATAAATTACTACCAGAAGATTTAACAGATGCGGGATACATTTATTCTAAAAACCTTGATAAATGGACAATAAGTGAACAAGCAGCGGATTTCATTTATATCGGGAAAGGACAACTGAGTTTTGAATTGCCCGGTACGCTTAATATAATCCAAGACGAAAATGCTTGGCAAAAAAAGGATCAGACTTTGCCATTATTTTCATTGGATCATTACTTAAAATATTCAGGTCCAGGTGGTGCAATTAATTTTGTTAGTATATCACTGTCAGATTGCTTAAGGCCAGAACTATATACATTAAAGAATAAACAGGCAATTGCGTTGGTAATTGACACTACAAATATACATGGGATTGCTGAGCAGCGTCGAGCTTTCTTTGAAATAATTAATACTAATTGGGATGTACCCATTATCATTCGTAGAGGTTATAATGCCAGCACAAAAGATGAATTTCAATTATTTACTGCGACGGATTTAGGATCATTGTTGATAGATGGATTTGGTGATGGTATCTGGTTAATAGCAGATAAACCTATCAATTTGATTACACAGACTTGTTTTGGAATATTACAAGCTACCCGGACGCGTATTTCAAAAACAGAATATATTTCATGTCCTTCTTGTGGCCGGACATTATTTGATTTGCAGGAAATAACCGGAAAAATTAGATCAAGGACTAGCCACCTTAAAGGTGTAAAAATAGGTGTTATGGGCTGTATCGTAAATGGACCGGGAGAAATGGCAGATGCTGATTATGGGTATGTTGGAACAGGTATAGGTCAAATTTCTCTTTACAAGGGTTACGAGGTAGTAGAAAAAAATATTCCTTCTGAAAAAGCTGTAGATGCTCTAATCAATTTGATAAAAGAAAATGGTGATTGGGTTGAATTAGAGGAATGAAAAATAACAAAATACTCAGTAAAACCAGTTTTCTAAATTGGTAGCTTTTATCGTATGTTCAAGGGTTGAAATCCAGACAAAGTATCATGAATAATAAAATCAAAATCTCTATTATAACCTGTACTTGTTTTATTTCATTATGTTTATTTCCAGTTACATTAGCATTCGCACAAGAAACTGAGGAAACAGAGCGTAATCTGATTGCCATATATTGGACGACACTTAACCAACAAGAAAAAGAAATATATTTGTTCTCATATATGACCCAAGTCTACGAAACTTATGATGCCCTTAAAAAAGAGATTGGCTACAGTGAATTAACTCAGTGGTATTATGATAATAAGGCCGAAACCGTTTTTGGTATTTTTGATCAACTCGATGATACTGATATATTGGAATTTATCGGTTGGGTTGATGAGTATTACACTCACAAAGAGTTTCAGAATAATTCATTTATGGATGCGCTTGTTTTTGCCTTCCGCTTTCAGCAAGCTTCTGGTGAAACTATCTGGGAAAAATATGAGAATTTGAAATTTGGTAAAATTAAGCCTGAGGGTGAATGAAAATATTAAAACCGAAGTTTATTCTTGATTGGGGTGAAATTCGTAAAGAGGGTGGCTATTTTAAGCTACTAAAAAAGAAAGGATCCATAGTCCTTGTAGCGTTTATTCTATTTTATCTGATTCGCGATTCACTACTGTATATTGTAATCCCTGTATTGATTGCTAGGGGATTTATTACTTGTATGTAAAAGTTTGCAAAAGCCCTTTTTATGCTATACTACCATAGCCTGAATTATCAGTTATGGTTAGCATAATGGATTTTCGATCTAGTGTAGTAATTATTGGTTGCTTCGGTTTGATTTACACTGGTTGTTCACCACCAGCCCAAACTCTAGAAATATATAATAATGGTCAGTCAAAACTCGTTCGTGAATACAAAGTTATTTCGAGCAGCCTCGGCACAGATTCTATTACGGTAAAATTAATAAAATATTATCGTAATGGTATAAAGCATTACCAGCAGGAGATAATGAACAATCAACCGAATGGTAAATATTATTCTTGGCACCCAACTGGTGTCATGTTTGCAAAAGGAAAATATTTAAATGGGAAGTTATCTGATAAATGGACTTGGTGGGGAAAAGATGGTCTGCCTGATTCGATTCGGACATTTCGCAAGGAAATGTTGTATGGAGAATATATAGATTATTTTGGTACTGGTAAGCCGCATAAACTGATGGAATATGTTGAAAATAAGAAATATGGGTATTATAAAGAATTGGATGAGAAAGGAAGCAAAGTTTCCGTTGGAGAATACCGTAATGATATACCGCATGGACACTGGATATGGTGGAAAAATAGAATTAAAACTAGAGAATTAACCTATGAAAACGGGTTAAAGAATGGACCTTTTAGGATCTACGATAAACTGGGTAAAAAGAAGATTATAGGTCAGTATAAAAATGACAAAAAAGATGGTGAGTGGAATTGGTTTAGCGACCAAAAGGGATTGGACTCGCTTATTGTATACAATAACAATCAATATAATGGAGAATATAATATTTGGCATGCTAATGGAAACCAAGCTGTTAAAGGGGACTATAATAACGGATTAAAAAATGGTGAATGGAAATGGTTTAATAAAAAGGGTCAAAAGGATTCCATTAAGATATATGATACTGGGCAATTATTCGGTTTTGCAACCATTTACTATGATGGTAGGCAACCTCGCGAAATAATGCAATATTTAAATAATAAATTACATGGAAAAATGACATCATTTTATCCTGATGGTACGACTGAATCAGAGATTACCTTTGCTAATGGTTTGCGATCAGGTTCATATAAATATTGGGATTCTGAGGGTAATATTGAAGAAAAAGGTGCATACCTAAAGGATAAACTGCATGGCCTTGTATTACGATGGTATACCACTGAACAATTATCAAGTACTGCAATGTTCTCTTCCGGAAAGTTACAGGGTTTGATGCGAATTTTTAGCCCATCTGGATCAACAATGAAAGAAGGATATTACTTTGAGGGTCTGCCTGTGGTAATTTTTGAATATTATGAAAATGGTCGTTTTAGACGCATTTTAGCCTATCGTGAAAACGAAATCATCCAAGAGAAAGTTTGGACTGCGATAGGTGTTGAGATAACTACTCCAGTTCTTGGAATTCGTACAAAATCAAATGTCCATAGCAATGGTAATCCAAGTTATGAGTGTACTTACAAAAACAATAGTAAGCATGGTATTGAATGGAGTTGGGGTGAGTATTTTGATTTGCAGTCTTTGAATATCTATGATCAAGGTTCGCTCGTTTTAAAACGAACCTGGGCAGAACCAGGAATTCCAAAAGAGGACATCCTGTTTCCTGGGATATCAAAACAAGTCATTATTGGCCCATATTCCAGTGCAGATTAACCATGAAAAAGCGTAATTTAATGATCCAATGGTAGATAGAATTCTAGATCAAATGTTTGTTTGGGGCCACCCTATCCTAGTATTATGCCTGGGAATTATTTTAGGATGGCTAATAAAGCGGTTTGTTCATAGTCGGTTGTCAAAATTAGCTGATAAGACAAAATGGCGCGGTGATGATATTATTCTTAATTCGATCGAACCGCATATTATTCTCTGGTTTTTTCTTGCGACTCTAATGATCGCTATTGGTAGTATCAAATTATCTGAGCCATTTTCATCCTATAAAGAATACTTCTCAACAATTATTGTAGTTATTCTGATTTTATCTGTGACGGTGACTGTTAGCAAAATGCTAGTTGGTCTATTCAATTTGTGGGCAGAAAAACAGGGACGTGGTTTTCCATCAACCACCATGTTTACAAATTTCGTCTATATAATTGTATGGGGCATCGGGCTCATGATAATACTTGATTCGCTGAATATTGCCATTACACCAATCCTAACTGCATTGGGAGTTGGTGGATTAGCGATATCTTTGGCATTGAAGGATACACTTAGCGATGTATTTAGTGGATTGCATATATTACTGAGTGGTAAAGTGCAACCTGGTGATTTTGCAGAACTTGATTCTGGAGAAAGGGGTTATATAAGTAATATTACCTGGCGCAATACTACGATGCTGGAACGCACAAATAATGTCATCAATATCCCCAATTCAAGATTATCTACAGCAATTATCAAAAACTTTGATTCCATGGAATCCTCTTTTTCAGTGCGTATTCCTGTTGGGGTATCCTACAATAGTGATCTCGAACATGTAGCTAGTGTAACGAAAAATGTAGCAAAAAATGTAGCAAAAGATGTTGATGGTTGTAATACAGATGAAGAGCCTTTAGTGCGGTTCTATGAGTTTGGTGAATCAAGCATAAACTTGAAGGTTTATTTTATTGCGGAGAAATATGGTGACCAACATAATATTATTGATACATTTGTCAAGCGCCTTCATAAACGCTATAATGAAGAAGGTATTGATATTCCTTTCCCAATCCGTACCTTGATCCATCAAAATTCTCAAGAATGAAGAGTTGGCTAATGCTTGGTTCTATTAATATTGCTATGGCAGTTATTACTGGTGCGTATCTAGGAATCGATCCTGTGGGCGTTGCTACGTTTTTCTTGGGCTGGCCCTTTTTAGCCTGGAATCTTTTGACATTTGACAGGTTAATATTTTTTGCATCTTAAAATTCAACCATTATCAGGTCATGCTCGTGATTTATATGAAAATCATGGTCATTTCCATGACGGTGATGCAGGTCTTGATTTGTTCGTAATTGATAGTTTAACGGTAGAACCGGGAGAAACGGCAATAATTAAATCGTATATAGCCTGTGAAAATACTGAAGGAAATCCCTACTTTTTGATGCCACGATCTAGTATATCCAAGACGCCTTTACGTCAGTGCAATTCGGTTGGTCTAATTGATGGAGGTTATCGTGGTGAAATCATGGCTGCAGTCGATAATGTCAAGGATGAACCATATACCGTTGAACCTGGCCAAAGATTGTTTCAATTGGTTGCGATGGATGGTAGCCCAATTCATTTTGAACTAGTTTCAAAACTTACCAAAACTAGTCGTGGTGAGGGCGGTTTTGGCAGTACTGGAAAATAGATAATTTCTTTATTAGCACTCTAATAAATAGAGTGCTAATATTTGTTGTATATTTGTGATTATAAACTATATATTCCGCGCTGCAAATTTAGCAGATAGTATTAAATAGCAATAGATAATTAATGTTAATAGAAATCTAAAATAGGAGAAAGAAAAATGGCTCTTAAACTTAAGCCTCTTTCAGATCGTGTTGTGGTACAAGCGGATCCAGCTGAAGAAGTGTCCACAGGGGGCATCATTCTTCCTGATACAGCACAAGAAAAGCCACAGCAGGGAACTGTTGTTGCCGTCGGCCCTGGTAAAATCAGTGATGCTGGCAGTGAAATAGCAATGAATCTCAAAAAGGGGGATAAAATACTATATGGTAAATATAGTGGTACTGAGTTCGCCTTTGAAGGAACTGAATATCTAATCATGCGCGAGAGTGATATTCTCGCTATCCTTTAAGGAGGAATAAAATAATGGCAAAAGAAATCTCATATGATCTAGAAGCAAGGAATGCCCTTAAGGCTGGCGTAGATCAACTCGCCAACGCAGTGAAAGTAACACTTGGTCCTAAAGGACGCAATGTGGTGATCGAAAAGAAATTCGGTGCACCAACTGTTACCAAAGATGGTGTCACTGTTGCAAAAGAAATTGAACTAGGAAACAAGCTGGAAGATGTTGGTGCACAGATGTTAAAGGAAGTTGCTTCTAAAACATCTGATGTTGCAGGTGACGGCACCACAACTGCCACAGTAATTGCCCAGGCACTTGTGGCTGAAGGGCTAAAAAATGTGACAGCAGGCGCCAATCCGATGTCCATCAAACGAGGTATTGACGCTGGTCGTGATGCTGTTGTAGAAGCATTAAAATCTCAAAGCAAAGATCTGCCTGACAGCACACAGATTGCTAACGTGGCAACCATCTCGGCGAATGATGACCTTGAAATTGGTGAAAAAATTGCCGAAGCCATGGAAAAAGTAGGTAAAGACGGTGTAATCACAGTTGAAGAAAGCAAAACGGCCGAAACATTTCTCGAGTTTGTGGAAGGAATGCAATTTGACCGCGGATATCTGTCACCTTACTTCGTCACTAATCCTGAATCCATGGAAACTGAAATGGACGATGCTTATATCCTGATCCATGATAAAAAACTCAGCAACATGAAAGACTTGCTGCCCTTATTGGAAAAAGTTGTCCAGACCGGTAAGCAGGTCATGATCATCGCTGAAGATGTGGAAGGTGAAGCATTGGCTACACTCGTTGTGAACAAACTGCGTGGCACATTCAAAGTACTGGCAGTGAAAGCTCCTGGATTTGGTGATAGGCGTAAAGCTATGCTGGAAGATATTGCTGTGTTAACCGGTGGTACTGTAATCTCTGAAGACGCCGGTTATAAACTGGAAAATGCCACCCTGGAATACTTGGGTAAAGCCAAGCGCATTGTGTCTGATAAGGATAATACCACTATCGTTGATGGCGGCGGTAAGAAAGATGCTATCAAGTCCCGCATCAACGAAATTAAAGTTCAGATTGACAAAACATCATCCGATTACGATCGTGAAAAACTACAGGAACGTCTGGCCAAGCTTTCCGGTGGTGTAGCTGTCGTCAATGTTGGTGCTGCTACAGAAGTGGAAATGAAAGAAAAGAAAGCCCGCGTTGAGGATGCACTCCACGCAACCCGCGCAGCCGTGGAAGAGGGAATTATTCCCGGCGGCGGTGTGGCCTTGCTGAGGGCACAGGGTGCTTTGGATAAATTGAAAGTTAAAGGCGGCCAGTCAGTAGGTGTGGATATTTTGCGTCGCGCCCTTGAAGCACCCATTCGTCAGATTTGCGAAAATGCCGGTGCTGAAGCATCTATTGTCGTACAAAATGTACGCGATGGAAAAGGATCTCATGGTTTCGATGCCCGTGATGAAAGTTATGTGGATATGTTCGAGGCCGGTATCATTGATCCTACTAAAGTCGCTCGTGTCGCTGTAGAAAATGCCTGCTCAATTTCGGGTATGATCTTGACGACTGAAGCTGCTGTGACTGAAATTCCTGAAAAGGAAGCTCCGGCAATGCCACCGATGGACCCAGGAATGGGTGGAATGGGCGGAATGATGTAATTGAGGTTTACCTCATGAATTATACAATGAAAAGCCTCCCTTTTGGGGGGCTTTTCTTTTTCATTAATTGACTAGCGAGAAATCACTAGAGTAAATTCAAAACCCTATGGGCGTCATACGATTAAAGAATATGCTCTTTTATGGTTACCATGGTGTAAACGAATCGGAAAAAGAGCTTGGAGGAAAATTTGAGGTTGATCTTGAATTATCAATATCACTTAAAAAACCAGGTCTTTCCGATGATCTACATGATACAGTTGACTATGAGGCGGTATATAAAACGGTTAATCATTCTGTGGAGTCAAAAAGATATTTTCTTTTAGAAGCGCTGGCTGAAGATATATCGCGATCTGTGATTAAGAAATACAATATAGATGCTGTAGTAATTCGCGTTCGTAAACCCAATGCACCGGTAAGTGGC
>Ga0315338_1003960_pt1 | contig 12233 bp, 16 predicted proteins | sample ASW8metaG_FD_204518 | JGI IMG/M metagenome (GOLD analysis project Ga0315338, IMG submission 204518) | Ammonia-oxidizing marine archaeal communities from Monterey Bay, California, United States - ASW #8 | ecosystem: Environmental > Aquatic > Marine > Coastal | place: USA: California | collected...
TGGGTTTGCAGATGCGTATTTTTTCTTAACTAAGAGAAAGTTTTTTGATAATTATAATATAGACTGGTATTATGGTGATACCAATCATGGTGCAACTATCTATTGTCTTTATAATGATTTAAAGTATTTACATTTGGGTCCTTATCATGATAATCCTAATTGGGAGACTAAAGATACTTTACACATATATGATTACAAGGATAAACCTTTCTTAACTCATCTCAAAGGTGGATTTTCAGAAAATAAAATGTCATCACCAGATTTTGAAGAAGAATTTAGTAGTTATTTAGACGGATTAAAACATAGTGAAGTATAAAAAAATTCCATTTAATGAAACTGCAATAGAGATTGATGGAAAAGTTATTTTATCATTTGATTCACGGTATAAAGAGTATTTAAAATGGAGAGATGAAAATCCAGATTTAGAGCAACAATTGATAGTTGAGTTAAAACGAGAAATAGAAAATAAAAGATTGTATAATAATCGGGCCCCACATAAGGAAGGTAATGTTTGGAAGTGGTTTCATGAGAATGGACAATTAAATTTGATTTGTGAAATGAAGAATGGTAAAAAAGATGGTGTAGAAAAGGGGTTTTATGATAATGGAGATAAGATGTCTATTGTTTACTATAAAAATGGCAAAAAACATGGAAAATTGAAATTTTATCATCAATACAAAGATTTGGCAGTTAAGAGTAATAGAGATGAAACTTGGGAAGATGGTAAACTTCATGGAGAATACATTGATTATCATTTAAATAGTAAAGAAAGAGCAAAAGGTAATATGTTATATGGTATGATGGAAGGTAAATGGACATTTTGGTATCACAATGGAAAAAAAGAATTAGAATGTGAATTTGATTTTGGAAACCCTGTTGGTAGTGCAAAAATATATCATGATAGCGGTGTACTAAAAAAAGAGATAATTTTATAAATAAGAGGTTATATGAAAACTGAACATACCCTATGGGTAGAAAAATATCGGCCCTCTAATCTTGACACTTACATTGGTAATGACCAATTAAAAAGTAAAGTCAAGGTTTATTTGGAGAGTGGCGACTTACCACATCTTTTACTATACGGAAAGGCTGGTACAGGTAAGACCACTCTCGCAAAACTACTCGTTAATAATATAGAATGTGATTATCTTTATATTAACGCATCAGACGAGAACAATGTAGATACTGTTAGGACAAAGGTTAAGAGTTTTGCATCTACGATGGGTTTCAAGGATTACAAGGTGATTATTTTGGACGAGTGTGATTACATTACACCCAATGCCCAAGCCGCACTTCGTAACTTGATGGAAACATTTAGTAAACATTGTAGGTTCATTCTAACTTGTAATTTCGTGGAGAGAATAATTGATCCGATACAGTCTCGGTGTCAATCATTTCAAGTTATTCCACCAGATAGAAAACAAGTTGCAATTCATATTAGTAATATATTGACAAATGAGAATGTAGAAAGTGAAGTTAGTGATATTGCACTTTTAGTGAATAGTGGATATCCCGATATAAGACGAGTTATCAATTCTGCACAACGACAATCTATTGATGGGAAATTGACAATAGATAAACAGAGTATTGTAGAGAATGATTATAAGTTAAAGTTATTAGAAATATTAAAGACACAAGATAGAAAAAGTGCATTTGGGAACATTCGTAAATTAATGGCGGATAGTCAAGTCAAGGATTATGCAGATTTGTTTAGATTACTATATGATGAAGTTGATGGTTATGGTAAAGGACATATTGCCGAATGTATTTTGGTGATAGCGAAGTATGAATTAAGTGATGGTCAGGTAGTTGATAAAGAAATCAATGCTATGGCTATGATAATAGAATTATTAGGAGTTATAAAATAATGAATGAGAAATATTGGGGTGAAAAAAAACCACCTGCTAAAAAAGGTGCACAACCAAATGGTGTTAAACCAGAAAAACATATAGCAGTTCATGAGAACAAGATTTATTATTATGCTGGAGTGAATAGGGAAAGTGCAGCAGAATTAAATAAAAAGATAGGTGAGATAGAATCCAAGAGTTTGACATTAGCAAATACTTTAGATATAGACCCACCTACACTTAAACTATTGATAAATTCAGGTGGTGGTTCAATCACTGCGGGTATTTCATCAATGGATACTATACTAAGAACAAAAGTTCCAGTCCATACTTATGTAGATGGATTTGCAGCAAGTGCAGCCACATTTCTTTCAGTAGTTGGAAGTTATAGATTTATGAGTAGAAATTCATATATGTTAATTCATCAATTATCTTCTCAGTTTTGGGGGAAGTATTCAGAGTTTGAAGATGAAAAACAGAACATGGATTTAATGATGAGAACTATTAAAGATGTATATAAGAAATACACTAAATTACCTATGAAAAAATTAGATGAAATATTAAAACATGATTTATTATGGGATGCAAAAACTTGTTTAGAGTATGGATTAATTGACGAAATAATTTAAGGAGAATAAAATGGCTAAAAGAAAAAACCGGCCTCCAGTAGGGGCACAACCACAAACAGAAGTTCAAGTGGATTTGAAAAAAGCAGAGACTATAAAGTGTGATGATTGTGGAAATTATCTTTTCATTACAGCACACGTGATTAAGAGAATTTCACCAATTATGTCACCAACAGGACAAGAAGCACTTGTACCAGTTCAGGTTTATAGTTGTGGTAATTGTGGTAAAGTTCCAAAGATGTTTATAGATGGGGCTGGACTTGGTTTGGAAGAAGAAGTAAATAAACCAAAAGAAGATGCACTTTCACGACCAGACCTTATGGGATAATGGGCAAGAAAAAACCAGATAATGTTGCAGATAATCCAGGTATACTACCTTATGGAAGTAATGTTGGAGCCCCGTCAATAAAACCAACGGATGTTAGTTCTTGGAAATCACAGAGAATAGTATCAACTAATCATTATTTTGAAACACGGTATAATGAGATAAAAGAAGAATACATTAAGTTGATGAAAGAGTATGAGTGGAATAAGCTTGTTTATGATGCCAAGTATAGTTTCCAACCTGTTGTAGGACATACTTATTATTTATATCAGCATGAACAAGGACATTTATGGTTAAGTCTAATAGAACCTAACCAATGGAATCAGATATTTGTTGGGGCATTTAAATTGACATCTAATGATAAATGGGAAAAGGTGGAGTGGAAAACGGTAGAAAAATAGAAGATGTATCATTAGATATTGCAAATTATTGGGTATCAAATGGTTATTTAACAGAGGCTAATAAAAATTGTGGAACTCTTGTTGCCTTTGATTGGAGAGATGATTATTTAACTGAAATAAATACGAATATTGATTTACAAGAATTAGAGTGTGAAAATTTTAAATTTGATGTCCTTGTAGAATTTTTAAATAAGAATAATTTTACTTTTGTATTGGGGTTGAGAAATATTTCATATGAATATAATCCATCTCCAGAATGGACAGACAAATTAAAAGAGACATTAAAGTCTAATGAGATTGATTATGACGAGTATGTAGTAAATATATGGCCATCTGAAATTCCTGAATTTGATATTCCAGATTATGTTTTTATTTTAAGGTATTCATATGATATAGATAGTAAGATAGATAAATTTGCATCCAACCAACTTTTATTTGAAGAATTTATAAAGAAGAGTGATTGGGAAGAATATTATAAAGATAATAAAATTGAGGAAAAGATGAGAGTTATAGTTTTATGTAGTGATGTAAAGAATTTAATATTACATAATACATATTAATATGATAAAACATTTAACAAAGGATATGAGTTGGCATTCAAGAACTAATCCGCCCAATATCCATCAGTATCAGATTAAAGATGATACTATACTTGATACTTTAATTGAGATGATTGATGACAGAGGTGATGAAGAGTATCATCAAACAAATCTTAAATGTGATATGACTGGTTATCGGTCCTGGAAAGGTGATAAAAGAATGAGTGAGTTTGTAAAGATTATAAAATCTTTATTTGAAGTGCTACCATTAAATTGGGTTCTTTCAGATATGTGGGGAGCTAAATATGAATCTGAAGAATATGCAAAAGAACACGATCATGGAAATAGTGAATGGTCATTTAGTATTTATTTAAATGAGGGCAAAGAATTTCCACCATTATTGGTACAAGACACGAAAATATATCCAAAACGAGGTTTATTAGTTATTTTTCCAGGTTGGGTTAGACATTCAGTTCCATCTAAAGTGTTTGATGGTAGTAGGTATGTAGTGGCAGGAAATATAATGCTAAAAAAGAATTTAAACCCATTTCGCATGGAGGGCAAAGTTGATTAAATATAATATTATAAATGTATTAGGTCCACTCTTACTTTATACTACTGATAATCATTTATTATATCAGATTTTACAAGAAACTGATAGTCCAGTAGATAATGAAGAGTTTATATCTTTATTGGAAGAACAAATAGGATGTTTTTTATCACTCAATCAGAATATAAAATCAGACTTATATTACAAGTTAAATTCTAAATCTAATAATACTAAAGTTTTAATATTTTTAAAAGATAATACGGAAGTAAATTTTAAGTGGATTGATGAAAAAAATGATTTTTTATCATCATCATCATTTGAAATGGTAGTGAAAAAGAGAGATGTGTTAATTTTACCATCGAGTATAGATTTTGATTGTGATGTGGATACTGTATATAGTTTGGACTTGGAACTAACAAAAAATAAAAAATTTAAAAAATTAATATAATAGGAGTTTAATATGATAGCAAATCCAGGATTAGCATTAAGAACTATAACATCGTCAAAAGGAGCAGATTATCGTCCTTTTGCTATAGAGGCAGCATTTGGAGAAATTGAGTTAAAGAGACTTGAAAAACAGATGGAGAATTTACCAGAAACACAGGCATTAACTCATGGTGATTCAAACTTTGGTAGTGCCGATGAAGATTCAGAAAGATTGGCATGGGAAAGAGCATTGCCATTTGATAATGATTTTTCGTGGATATATTCAAAGTTACAAGATTTAATTTGGGATGTAAATGAACAAACTTGGAATTTTGACCTTTTGGCCATGTTAGAACCAGCAATATACTTGAGGTACAAATCATCTGAAAAGGGTAAATATGATTTTCATGTGGATTGTGGTGGAAATGCACCATCATCTTATAGAAAAATAAGTTTGAGTGTTTTATTATCAGATCCAGATGACTATGAGGGTGGTGATGTTTTATTCCAAGATTACATTGGTATTGATGACAATGAAATGTTATATCCAAAAACTAAAGGTACGGTTATATTTTTTCCATCATTTTTACGACATGCAGTAACTCCCGTTACTAAAGGTGAAAGAAGATCACTTGTCTTGTGGACGCACGGCAAACCTTTTAGATAGAATTTCTGTTTAAACGATATTTATTTGTATGAAAAAACAATTATTTGATAAACTATCTCATAAGGATACGATTTATAATAAATCAGCTGCATTAACAAACGAGCTTAATCCCTTCATCCAAAAGTTAAAGAGGAATGAGGGGTTTATTTTTGTGCTTGATATAATACCATCTAATTTTGGTTTATATTCACTTGAAATAAATACAAATAGTGCATTTGATGACGATTTAGTAGAATGGACTGATTTCAAACGATTATGTAGAGTTATAAGTAATTGGGAATATAGAAACATAATTGTATTGGTAGAAGAAACACAAAAAGATTTTAATGATTCAAAATGGTATAAAGAATTAGAGAAACAAGTAGATAAAATACATCGAGATTTATACAAACCCACCGTAAAATTTCAAGTTGTGAATGATATTAGTAATATTTGGGATTTTAAATATAATAACCAAGAAGATTTTATATTAAGAATTGCCTGGGATAAAAATTGTCTCGTTGATAGAATGGCTGCAGATAAGAGGGCATGGAATAGATTTGTTGATAGTGTAGGGTTATATGAAAATCATCCAAAATATTATGGTGAAGGGAAATCCATCTTTGAAAAGGACAAGTGGTTTGTTTTTAAAAAACGAAAAGTTGATAAGAAAAATGGTATAGGTATTTATAAGTTTGATAATGAAAAGGATTTCGAAAAAAGATTAAAAGAGTTCGATTATGTAGAGAGTTTTATAGAATCAGATATAGATAAAGAAACGGGTTTTTGTGTAGAAATTAAAGATTACATAATGATATTTAAGAAAACAAATTTTCATTTAACTCCAAATATATATACCCAATTTTGGGATTATTTACCTGAAGGTGATAATCAATTAAAACTTGCAAGAGTTTCTAAGGGAAATGTTTTAACTGAAAGCAAAATAGAGTTGAAAGATGGAAATATAGTTAAAGCGTTAGAGTTAAATACTGATTCTATTTTGAAGAAAGGTGGTAGAGTTGTTGAAATTGAAAATAGTAGTAATTCTATTCATCACAAATATGTTCAAATAAATAATAAATATAAAATATGTCATTCTGCATCTATTCTTTGTTCAGATGGTCAATTTAGACCGGCTTGGAGTTTAGAAGTTGGGGATGAACTACTTGTTGATAATTGTTCAGTTAAAGTAGAATTAAAAGAAATAATACGAGAATCCGTTAGAACGAGATATATTAAGACAGAACATAATGTTTTTGGTATTGATGGGTTACAAGTTAGTTCTAAATCTGATAATTTTGTATTGGGTCCCAAACATCAACTTATATATAATCCAGAAAATCAAGATTCTGTTTTATCGTTTGACGAACAGGGTGCTGTAGATGGTATTATGAATGGAGTTCAAGACCAAAAAATGCCAGATAGGGTTGTCGAGATAACATTTGAATTACAAGGTACATTCTTCCAAAGTGAATTTTTATTTGAAAAACCACTAAAAGTAATAAATTCAATGGATCCAGATATTCGTAAGGATAGGATAGACGGTAGAGAACCATTTGGAACTCATAATGAGTCAAGAGTTGAAAAATCAAGACCTACTTTTGGTTGGGCTTCATATCGACCCGATTTGACCAAAGATATTAAAAATATGGAAGTAATGAAGTTACGACCTGGTATGGTGTGTTTGACTCCAAAAAGAGATGATATGAAATTTACAGGTGAATTATATGGTGATATGGTTGCGTGTAAAATAGTCTCTATGAGAGAGATGATTGGTAAAAGGTCACATTGGGATATCTATACCATAATGCCAACAGAAAATTATTTTATGAATAGAATGCATGTTCATAATGGTCCAAGTGCTTATCCTTTGATAAATGGACCAGAGTTAATAGGTCATTGGGATGCTGGTAATACAACGAGTTTACCAAATTCTACACCTGGTCAAATAGGAACATGGTTTGATTTGAGTTCGAGGTTGGATATGGACCTTCTTGTCAAACCGAGTACAACTAATACTGAATCGATAATGGGGAATGGTAAGATGCCAGTTCCAGGATTTCCTGGATTTAACAGCCTTATAGTACCAGAGGACCATACATATGGTGCAGAAAAACAACCAGGTAATCCATATCATACGCAGACTTTGTATAATTCACAAGTAGTTATGACTTCGATTATGTCTGTGGCTATAACCTATACTGGAACTTCCAATGATGGTTTACATACCGGTATTAACCCTTCAGCACCAGCTATGAATAGATTTCATGACATTGGGCCCGGAGCCAATTGGACATACGGCCCTGGACCAACAGGTAAATTGAGGTTGTATACTGCAGGCTCCTACCTATCTGCACCATCAGTTACGGATATGTATCCAGGTCTTGAATTCTATCCAGGTGGAAGAGCAGATATTGCTAAACATAGATGTATTTGGGTAAAGAGTGATCAATCTTCGCCTTATTTAAGTGCAGGTTTCGATAGGAAAACAGGATCTGTACCATATTTTGCTTGGTATTCAAACATTCCAACTCCACAGGCAAATCCAAGAAGTCCAAGTACTGATATTGGAGTTGGTGGTGGAAATTATGCTCTTTCGGGCCCAAGTCAAATTAATTATAATTCTAATTGTACAATATCACATTATGCAATATATAATGTACAATTATCAAAGCAAGAAATTGCAGAACAATTTGATGAGTGGTATAATCACGGAAATAATGGTGATATTTTGTTTGATGCCGGGGCCTAAATATAAGTTATGTCAAAAACTTTAACAATAGGTGGAACGGTAATAGCAAATTTACCTATTCCAGATGATGAAAATTTTTGGAATATAGATTCTTTTAATGAATCTGGTAGTAATCAGATAACAGGAAGTGTCGGGGATAGATTTCTCGAAATTACAGATTCTAAACCTACATTATTATTTGTACCATTTAATGTAACTTGGCAAGGATGGGATGATATACCTAATACTTGGGCTCCAATTAGTGCATCATTGACTGGTAGTTTAAAAACTCGAATATGTAATGATATTCCGATAAGTGAAAGTTTATTTGATGGAGTTTATGATTTTCGTCTCCAAGATACTGAATATACTGCAGTACCTGGACATGGTAATTTTTTAAAATTTAGGCATTATATTGATGGAACATTAAAGGAAAGTTTTTACATTCCATCTTCATCCGCTGATATGGAATCGGGTATACCGACTTGGAGTTAGAATGTTTAATGAAAATGGTTATGGAGTAAGAAAAAAAGTTTTATCTAAAGAAACTTGTGAAATCATACACGAGTATTATAAAATAAAAATAGCAAATAATGAGTTTTCTTGGGATACAAATCAACAAGTTAATCATACAATAAATATGTATGGTGATCCATTGAATGATGCTATATTAAAGTGGACATTACCAATTGCAGAAGAAATAGTTGGGGAAGAACTTTATCCTTGTTATACATTTATGAGAATTTATAATAGTGGAGATGAACTTAGACCACATATTGATAGACCATCCTGTGAATTTAGTGCAACACTACCTATAAAATATGATAAAATTTGGCCAATATTTTTGCAAAAATATGATTTTGAGAAATATGGTGATTACACAGATCATATTGGGGTAGAGAAATCTATGAGAAACGAAAAGTCAAAGGGTGTTGTATTAAAACCTGGTGATATGTGTTTTTATGAGGGAACTAAAATGAGTCATTGGAGACTTCCATATGATGGATATGAATGTATACAATTATTTATACACTATGTTCGTAGGGATGGTGAATATAGTGACTATAAATATGATAAAAGACCAAATTTAGGATTACCATCACTTGGTGAAGAAGAGACTTTAAAGAGTGCAGAGGACTTTTTATTTAATGATTGAGTATCGTAGGTATTTAGACAACTATCAATTTTATCCAACATCAAAAGATATTACAAATTGGAAAGAAGTAGATGAACATAAACTTCAACTTGCAATAGACATTTTTCAAGATGAACTAAATTGGGATAAAATGTGGAGTGTAGAAGATGCAAAACAAAGGTTGGAAGATGGTTGGTTATTTTCTGTAATTGAGATAAAGAATAGGATACAAGGTTGGTTTTGGTTGAACTATGAGACTAAAGAAGGATCAAATCTTTATGTTCAGAAAGATTCAAGGAATCAAGGTTATGGATTTGGATTAATTAGTTATATTATTACTGCAGCAAAATTAAGACAATTAGATTACGTGTGGTCTCAGATAGACGAGTGGAATGAAATAAGTAAGAGATTGTTTACACGGTGTGGTTATGAAGTACATATTTGATGATGATTCAATAAAGTTACCAGATGGTAGAATAGTAATGCATTCGTGGGAAACACCGATAATGAAAAAGATGGCCGAGTGGGTGTGTTCAAATGGTGGAGATATATTAGAGGTTGGATTTGGGATGGGTATAGCATCAAATTTTATTCAACAACATAATATTAATTCACATACTATATGTGAAATAAATGATGATATAATCTTAAATTTAAAAAAGTGGTCAAGTGATAAACCAAATGTAAAAATATTGGAAGGGGATTGGTTCGATAATATTGATAAGATGAAAACTTATGATGGGATATTATTTGACACTTTTGATGATCCTAATATTTTTTATTTTGTAGAAGAATTTATATATAAAATATCAAAAAAAGATACAAAATTTACAATATGGCATTGGACTCGTAATGATAAAATTCCATATGAGAATGTTGAAACAGAAAAAATTGAAATAAATCCACCAGATATTGATTATCATCACGGAGATTATTTTATGTTACATAGGATTACTATAAATGGATAAATTTATGTTATTGTCTATGAAAAGAACTGGTTCAAATAATTTGATGAATGCACTTAGTATGTCAAGTCGTAAAAATTTTGTATGGTTTGATGCACCTCCAGAAACTTGGAAAACATTCAATCTATCGTTTTCAAAAAATATTTGGGATTGTGATATAAAGTTGTGTTTAGATGAATTATTTGACAAGTATGGTGGGTGTAAGATAAATTGCGATGAACCAGCATTTTATAATATTATTGATGAACTGATGAATTATCAAGTTAAAAAAATATTCCTATACCGAGAGAACATTTGGGAAAAGGTCATATCAGAAGAACTTGCAATTCAATCCAATCATTGGATTGCACCAATAGGTTCATATAGATATTTAAAAAATGATCATAAATACGATAGTATTGATGTAGAGTTGGTAAAGAATAGTATGAAAGATATTTGGTGTAAGATGAATTACTTAAAAACTTTTATAGGTAGGGATTTAATACCATTTAAATATGAAGAATTTTATTCGAGAAATGAATATACTAAACATCATAGAGAAAACTTTTTTAAATTATTATCAGAGTTAGATATAAAATATGATGATAATAGAATAGATGATATAATTGCTCAATGTTTGGAATCCGACAAGTGTTATAAAACAGACGAGACTTATCAAAACATAGAAAATTTTTCCGAACTTGAGAAATTAAAAGACTATTTATTATTATGAAAAATAAAGGTCTATTCGACCACATCACACACATTACACAAAAACAGACCAAAGGTTATTGGAATTCTCTAAATGAGACAGAGAAGAAGCAGTGGTCTAACTATATGATACATAGATTTCTATCTATGAAGATGGAATATGTTGATGTGGTAAATGAAATTCAGAGATACAATTTGAAACCAAAAGATTTATATAAATTATACACCAATGTTCTTCCAAAGAAGAAAGAGTGGTTAAGATATGTTAAAGGAAAAAAGAAGATGAAACATGAAAAATGGTTATTAGAAATAGTATCAAAATACTATGAATCAAGCCTTGTAGAGGCACATGAATATTTAGAAGTATTCTATTCTACCGAACAGGGTAAGGCAAATCTAAAAACAATACTCCAAAAATATGGAGTAGATCCAAAGGAAATTAAAAAACTAAATCTACCCTAATGACAAGAGTAAATTATGAAACTCTCGGTAAGTTCATTGATATAGATGAGAAAGACTTAGAGTTTGAAAGGGTTACAAATTCAATAGATGTAGTAGATAGAGAATATGGTGTAGATGTCATATTCGATTATTACAGGCGTCATGGATTCCCACACTACACAATTCGTGAAGATGAAAAACACGAACATATGAGGAAACTCAAAAAGTTTGATGTCGATACAATATTCATAGACAATCAGATAGTCCAAACTATGCATTGTTTGAGATTAGCTTGGTCATACTTTCCACACTTTTGGTCAGTTCAATGTGGTCATTCAAGAACATCACCGATGCAGGCATTCAATGATGATAAAATATTCAAATCAGTCATTACAAAGTGTTGGAATTGGGAACAGAAACATTACAAGGGTGAAGATCCAAACGGAGAGAGAAACAAGTTCCACGAAAATAGACTACGACAATCTTTGAAGTTATATTCAGGTGTTCAAGCAGTATCTAATTTCAGACCTACAGCAGCAAAACTAATCTATGAGAAGTTCGGTGGAGATGGAGCGATATGGGATATGAGTTGTGGTTGGGGTGGAAGGTTACTTGGATTTCTTTCATCATCTAATACCAAACATTACATAGGAACTGAACCATCTTCAAAGACCTATAAAGGTTTATTGCAGATGAGCAAAGAATTTGATTATATAAACAAAAAAGTTGATATATATAAACAAGGAAGTGAAGAATATCTTCCAAACAAATCATCTCTCGATTTATGTTTTACTTCACCACCTTATTTCGACACGGAAAAGTATTCCGATGAGTCCACACAAAGTTATATAAAGTATCCTACTCAAGATGAGTGGGTAAATGGTTTTTTAAAAAAGACAATAGAAAATTGT
>Ga0315338_1003961_pt1 | contig 12229 bp, 6 predicted proteins | sample ASW8metaG_FD_204518 | JGI IMG/M metagenome (GOLD analysis project Ga0315338, IMG submission 204518) | Ammonia-oxidizing marine archaeal communities from Monterey Bay, California, United States - ASW #8 | ecosystem: Environmental > Aquatic > Marine > Coastal | place: USA: California | collected...
AGATGTCGAGCCTGTTACGAGGGCGTTGCCACTCCCATCGACGGCGATGCCATAGCCTTCGTCGATGCCGCTACCGCCCAGGTAACTTCCCCAGTCAAGGTTGGGATCAACAACGAGTTCCACGCTTGGGTCGTAGGTACCAGTGACCACAAAGGTGTACGTATCGGCATCGACAAGTGAAAATTGACTCGCGACTTCTACCTGTTGGCCATCTATCATCTGATAAGTAAACGGGGCATCGTCGACTAGCTGGCCGAGTTCGGTTTCGATGTGTAGTGCGCCGGCTTCGTCGATCCAGAGTCCTTCGATGCCGTCGTAGCTGACCTCGATCTGGCGGTAGTCGGCCCCCGGTGCCACATAGAACTCATACTTGAGACTGTTGCGACGCCCAAATGTGTGCAGGTTGATGCCCTCGTACAAGCCATGGTAAGCAACGGTCGTATAGCCGGGGACATTCGAGCGGTGATTGGTCGTGTCGCCTACATAATAGTTGAAGCGCGACTCCGACTGATCCAACCCGACCGGCGTTACGTGATTTGCTCCGTCGAACTGAACCGAAAACTGTGTGCTATGCGTGATGAAATCGTCGGGGTCGTCGAAGCGGTCGTCTGCGTGCGAATCTGACGTGTCGGTTTCGATCTTCTCCTGTTCGGTCAACAGGAACGACAATCCTGCTTCGGCAAACGCAATGTTTACGCCTGGCCCATCGAATCCGTAGCGGACGGCCTCGTCCTGCCACTGTCCTTGGTTTTCGACAAACAGAGCGGTCGAAGTGCTAAAGAGTTCGATCGCGTCGCTAGCGCCTGCCCCATCTAGTAGGCGGCGATCTTCTAGCGATTCAAATCGCAGGAGCCGGCATTCATGCGGAGCATTGGCAATTGAGAACTTGCGTTGCGATCTACTCCGAAATCCTTTTAGCATGAAAAATCCCATCTCTCGGCGATGTTAATCGGAATGGCGCAGCTGATGGGATTACAGTATTTCCATCTACAGTAGTATGTTTCTACCTTACCAATTTAACTGGGGGAAAGGGTCTCTGCAACAGATCGGTATAGGTGTATTGTGGGTTGAGTGCTTGGTCGTAGCGAAATGGTGCATTTCGCTGTTACGGCTCATTCCCTGCGGGCTAACACTGATTGTGATGGACAAAAAATAGTCTTCTGAGGCATAATGCTGGGACCAATTTCCAGTCAATATTTTTGCAACCGTATAGATCGAGAGAGAGTCATGAGGATTTCCATCTGTTGTTTCGTGTTAATGATACTATTTTTCACCTCGGCTCAAGCCGGTGATTGGTCAGGCTTTCGCGGGCCTCAGGGTGATGGCAAGACCGCAGACAGTGCGCCTTCGGAATGGAGTGCTGATAAAAATATTGTTTGGAAAGCATCTATGCCTTGGGCCGGGAATGGCAGTCCGATTGTGTCGGGTGGGCAGGTGTTGGTCACCTCGGTCAGCGATGACGAAGGCAAACAGCGTAGCCTGTATTCGTTTGATCAAGTGACGGGCAAAGAACAGTGGGTGAAAACTGTGGAGATTGACGAGGCAATGCCTCATCACAAAACCAATCCGCACGGAAGTTCGACGCCGGCATCTGATGGCAAATCGATCGTTGTTTGGCATGCTACGGCGGGGCTGTATTGCTACGACATGGCTGGCAAGCAGCTTTGGGCTCGCGATTTGGGTGAGTTCCGGCACATGTGGGGCTATGGCACGTCGCCCATTATTCGAGGTGATAAAGTGCTGCTGCACACAGGCCCGGGTAAAACTTGCACCGTCGTAGCACTCAATCTGAGCGACGGCAAAACCATCTGGCGACATGATGAGCCGCTGGAAGGAACTTTTGAGCGCCGCGATGATGGGGCCCCGCAAGGATCTTGGTGTACGCCAGTTATTGCCAACGTGAACGGTCGTGAGCAAGCGATTGTGATGTTGCCCAAGCGTGTCGTAAGCTTTAATCTTGAATCGGGAAAAATTGTCTGGTCGTGTGGCGGCTTACGGCACGATCGTGGCGACCTGGTTTACTCTTCGCCCGTGATCGCCGGCGACTTGTGTTTCGTCACCGGTGGCTACAAAGGCCCAGGCATGGCGATTCGTCTAGATGGCACGGGCGACGTGACCGAGACGCATCGGCTGTGGCGGAACGAAAACAACCCGCAGAGCATTGGCTCGGGTGTGTTTGTCGATGGCTATGTGTATCGTCCCAACGGTAGTGCCGGCAAAGGGCTAGAATGTATCGACCCAAAGACAGGCGACGTCCTATGGTCGGAGCGTAGCTCGGCTGCCCATTGGGGTTCGATGGTGATGTCTGGCGGTTTGCTCTATGTTACCGCCCAAGACGGCACCACGGTCGTCTTCAAGCCTTCGCCTGACGGTTATGAGGAAGTGGCAGAAAACGAGCTGGGCGAGAACTGCAACGGCACACCGGCAATTTCCGACGGGAAGATTTTTATCCGCACCGATGAAAATCTTTACTGCATTGGGACGTAGAGTTGCGTACTCACCCTCTGTAATTCAACGCCCAACACTTAATGCGAAACTTTATCAAACGGCAAAGGCTGTCGACGCATGCCGGGGCCTTCCATGTCGAGTTCGAGAATCGCTTCGCCGAGGGAGTCGAAGAATTCCAGGCGAAGCTTGTGATCACCGGTTGCGAGCTTGGTTGTACCACTTAGCTCGAGCACGCTGTGGTCGCCGTCGTTGTCGATCACGAGCTTGTCGTCGAGGTAGAGATTGCAGCCGTCGTCGGAGTTGAGGTGGAACGTGTACTCGCCAGCGCGGTCGATCTGGAGATCGCCCTCTAGGACCATCCCCCAGTTGTCTGCCCGCAGCTGGCGAGACTCGACATCAAGATTGGTCGCAACACTTTCGAACACAGTCTTTAGCTCGTTGTATTTGGGCAGCCGAGTCCATTTTCCTTCGTAATAACGATAGCGAAGACCTTTGCCTGCGGAGACGGGTTTATACGACTGAGTTTCGGTCGTGGTGCCATGTCCTTTTTCGTTGAACATGCGTGCTTTGATGGTAGTCGCTTTTGAAATGGCAATTGGCTTTTTATAGGAAGTCGACTGCGTTGTAGGGTCGGAACCATCGTTGGTGTAGCGAATCTGAAAGCCCTCTTCGGGGTCGACTGTCGAGACATCCAACGCGTCGACAAACTCAGGAGCCACGGTGCGGATAACCTGACGCGTGCTAGGTTTGAACGCAATATCACGCTTGCCACTGAGGAATAGATCTTCTTCTCCGTTGAGTTCGTAACCCATCGTCCAATCAAGCTGCAGCAGCGCTGGATTGGTTGTCGAGAGGCTTTCAGTCGATTGCACATCCACCTCTACAAGTTTCTCGCTGCCAGGTGTTAATGTAAAGTCGAGATGGTTAGGTTTCATCGTTACCTGATGTCCGTGCATAAAATCTGCTTTAACATTGAGATCAGCCTTCGCATTTTCGGGGTTTTTGAACTCTAAATACAGCGTGCCTGATTTTACCTCGTCTTCGCCGTCGGTCAGCATGGTGTAGGGCATCCGTGTGGCGCTATTAAGTGCAATGGTCATCACGTAGTCTTCGCGAGTGGTGACATCGTGTGGCAAGATACCATCCAGCCGTAGGTTGGCCATCACAGGACCCTCGTCGGCCATCGTAATCAGTGTGACATGATCGAATTCGCCATAGCGCGAACCACGCAAACGGCTGCCACCGCCGGTGGTGCCGAGGATGTAATAATTTGCATCTTTGCGTCGCTCTTGCATGTAATGATGCGTATGGCCTGCAATCACCGTATGTTTGCGACCCTCTAGTAGCTTCTCAATTTTCGCGAAGCCACCAGGATTGTCGTAGAGCCATAGTGGATGGTGCATGAAGACAAAAGTCCAACGCACGGCGGTGTGCTTTTTAAGGGCTTTTTCGATGTACTCAACTTGGTAGTCGGGGACGATGTAACCTTTTTCGCCGGTGGTATCCAGCGCCAGGAAGAGGACATCTTTGTAGACGAACGAGTAAAACGGTACGCCGGAGCGTTCTTTCCACACCTGTCGCATCACATCGTTGTTGATGTCGTGGTTGCCGGGGAGGAAAAAGAACGGCAACTTGAGCGGGTTGAGTTCTTTATCAAACTCGGCCCATTCCTTGAGCAGTTGCTCGCGATCGGAAGTGTTGCCAGGGATAAAGTCGCCGACACTCATAACAAACTCGGGCATCAGCAGGTTGAGTTTGTTGACGCCATCGAGAAACACTCCGGGTCGCACGCCGCCGGCACGGTCGCTAATGATGCCGAACTGAAAATTCTTGGGATCGTTATAGAAGTCGAGATGGGTCCAAGGTTTGATCTCGGTATCCACGTCGCTCTGAAAATGTTCGGTTTTTACTTGAGCGTTAGCCGTGGCGGCAAACCCAAGCGAAAAGACGATCAAGACTCCGTAGAGGCTCAGCTGTGTGTAGATTTTCATAGAAATCCTTGTTCCCGGCTAAATGCTATGAATTGGAGTATTTGGAAAGTAGATAATTTTTTGGGTGGGACACAGAATAGAGGAAATTAACACTGTGCCGTATTGGTAGGTTGTGCTCTATGCTAACCGCTCGGAAGTCGGCTCGCAAATGTCGGCTACTCCTGAGGGGGTAACTCGACGCAAACCAATCTGCCTGCCGCGTTTCGCCCGTAAACTTTGCCGTCGAGCAGCACTGGCACAGTCCAGCAGCGGCCGTCGAGAAATTCGCTCCGGGCAAGTTCCTGATAGCTCTCAGGCGTTGCTTCTGCCAAGACAAGTTCGCCCGCTTCGCCCAGAATTAGTAGTTTGTTATCAACTATCATCAGCGATCCACAGCCAAAGCCTCGCTCACCCCAGGTGACTTCGCCGGTTTCGAGGTTTATGCATTTGAGTTGAACGGTCCGACTGGAATGAGAATTGCCGTCGAGTCCATAGAGATAACCATCCAACAAGATGCTGTTGTTAAAGTGGTTGCGCATCTCGCGATTGACATAGATAGGTTCGAGTGCATCGCCTTGTAATTGAAAGAGCCCACAGCCAACGTTGTACCCTGAAGAAATGAAAATCTTATCGTCATAAATTATTGGTGTCGTTGAGTTGGTTAGATACGGCGAATCCCATTCGGTGAAAGCGATCTGGTTGCCGTTGTCGGCTTGGACAACTCGTAGGCCATCGCAATCAAGGGTTGCGAGTAGTAAGTGTTCACTGTTTTTGAAGCTAATCGCCGAGCCGTATCCGATGGCATGCTTGTCGGTTTGCCAGTTTTTTTGGCCGGTGTTTTTATTGAATGAAACAACCCGACCGGCTTCGAGAATAAGTTGATCGCCTAAGATATAGGGCGATGCCGTAAAACCCCATTCTGCTAGTTCGACATCGAGTTCTTCTTGCAGTAGTGTCGACCACAAGACTTTTCCGTCGGCAGCACGAAGGCAATAGAGTTGTCCTTCGCGGCCGAGTGTATAAACAAACTTGCCATCAATCGTTGGCGTCGCACCGGGGCCACCGTCGTGCAGGTTGTCGACCAGGGCTGAGGGATAGGTGTGTGTCCAGATGGGCTCGCCAGTGTTTGCGTTCAAGCAATAGACAGTTTCCTCACCATCGATGTGCCCCATCGTAAAAAGTCGCCCGTCGGCAATCGCGACGGAACTGAATCCGATACCAATTTCTTTTTCCCAAACAACAGGCAAGCCCGACTCGGGCCAGTCGGCAGACCAACCTTGCTCGTGCGAGATGCCATCGTGGCGGGGGCCCATCCAGTTGGGCCAGGAATTGCCGGACAGTTCAGCAATGGCTGTCGTGCCAGTGCTGCAGCAAGACGATGCGATGAAAAATAACGTAATGATTACGCCATAAAATATTTTGGGCGTGGAATTCATAGATAGAGCGCGCCTAGGTGTGAAGTGTAAACGAACTTTTGCGCCAGTATCCCTTATTGCAACTCGCTGAGAAAGGTGAGAAGCGTCTAATTGCCAGCTTCAGGTTCTGTTGGCACGGCAATAAATCGCTTGATTAGAGCGCCGTCTTCTGAGTTCCAGAGCGAGACCGCTCCGTCGAAACAGCCGGTGCAGATGCGTTTGCTCGCCGAGTGCCAAGCGAGCGACAGCACCCAGTTGGGGTGGTCTGCAAATAGCTTTGTTTGCTTGCGATCAGCGAGATTGAACTGCCGAGCGGTGCGGTCGGCAGAGGTGGCGACCACAGCTTCGCCATCGCGAATCAATGAGTAAACATCGCCGGTAAAACCCGCCATATCACCAATGAGTTTGGAATCTTCGATGTTCCAAACCCGTACTTTGTTGCCGCCGGCGCTGATCACCTGGGTTCCGTCTGGTACGAAGGCAACAGCTCGAACGGTGGCGCCATGGCCCGAGTAGGTTGCCAGCAGGTCGCCTGACTCGGCATCGAAAGCTTTGGCCGTTTTGTCGCGACTGGAACTGGCCAACCGCTTGCCGTCAGCGCTGTAGCACACCGAAGTCACCCAATCGGAGTGGTTGTCGATTTTGAGTTGCTCGGCTCCGGTGGCGACTTCGAACAGTCGAATCGATCCGTCGGAACAAGTCGCTGCTAACTGTTGGCTATCGGGACAAAATGCGACGCTGAAAAAAACATCGCTATGTGAAGCTAAGTACTTGGTTGGTGCGTCGGCTTTCTTGCCATCTTGCCAGGGGATGAGTTGCACTTCGCCGGAGACACCCGAGGCTCCGCCAGCCACAGCAAGGTATTTACCGTCAGGGCTGATGGCGACTGCGTAAGTACGTTGAGGGATGTCGGTGATGCGCTCAAGGAGCTTGGCGTTTTCGGGATCCCAAACTAAGAGTTCGTGATAGCCGCCGACGATCAGTTGTTTTCCGTCTGGCGAAAATGTGGCTGCAGTGATGGGGAGTGGTGCCGGGTAGGTGTCTGGAGCAGCCGGATTCGTGACATGAGGTATTTGTCCCCGTAACGGTGCCTGAGGATCATGGCCGTCGAAAGTCGCCCCTTGCTGGATCCAGCTTTCGAGGATTTGGATTTCGGTGGTGCTGAGCTGGTCGCCATTGTTGGGCATACGCTCGTCTGCATCTTCGGAGACAATCAGACGATGCACCTCGCTATCGTCCAAGTCGTTGGCCGTGATGGGCGGTGACTCGTAATCGCCGGCTTGCATAAATAATTCGAATGAATCAACCCGATAGTTACTTTCGGCGGTTTTCTTGCCATGACAAGATTCGCACTTGCCAACCAGAATCGGTGCGACCTGACGGATAAAGCTGATTGTGTCGGCCGGAACTTCGTCCGCCCCCTGCACACCCGAGCTAATCGTCCAGACGGTAAAAATCAAAAAATAATACGTTTTAGCTGTTTTATGCACCGATTAGGTTCCTTATTGGCTTCTGTCGTTCAATTGTAGTATAATCCGCTGGTCCCGACGACTCTTGGAGAATCTGGAATGTTGACGTTGTTCAACAAGGCGAAAGGTCGAGGCCGTTTCTGTGACGGGGTGTCGCGCCGTGATTTTTTGACGGTAGGCGGCTCGCTGGCCGGTGGGTTGTCGCTGGCTTCGCTATTGCGCGCCGAGGCCCAGTCAAGTGGCGGGCGAACGCATAAATCGCTGATCAATATCTTTCTGCCAGGTGGTCCACCACATCAGGATTTGTGGGATCTCAAACCGGATGCACCTGACGACATCCGTGGCGAATTCAAACCGATCAATACCAACGTATCCGGCATACAGATTTGCGAGTTGTTGCCGAAGCTAGCCGGGATGATGGACAAGCTGGCGATTATCCGCAGTATCGTTGGCGCGCGGGGGCCGCACTTTGCTCAGCAATGTTTGTCGCCTCGTCTGAATGCCAACTCACCTTCGATGGGAGCATGGGTTTCGCGTCTGGAAGGCCCGGCATGCCCAGAGATTCCGCCGAACCTGTCACTCTTTTATAGTACCAGTCACGAACCTTGGGGTAATCCCGGAAACGGCGGGTTCCTCGGCGCTCCTTACGCTCCCTATGCCTTGCTAGAAAAATATGGGCCGAGGCATAAAGCCGAAAAGACTTCGGAGTTAGCACCCGACGCAGGGCACTTAATTTTGCAAGATGTTTCGATCGACCAGCTTAAAAGTCGTCGGTCGTTGTTGTCAGCATTGAATCGTTGGCAAGACAGCAATACGGCTTCGCCAGTACAACAAGAACGCGATGAGTTTGTCGATCAGGCTTGGAGTATTTTAACTTCGCCTAAGTTGGCCGAAGCGCTTGATATTAGCCTCGAAGACCCAAAGATCGCCGAGCGTTACGGCCCCGGCGTCGCAGAGTATAAAAACGACGGGGCACCAAGAGTGACCGAAAACCTGCTGAGAGCCCGCCGATTGGTTGAAGCGGGCGCCCGCGTGGTGTCGCTCAATTTTAGCCGTTGGGATTGGCATGGTAACAATTTCAAGCAAGCCCGCACTGAGTTTCCGATGCTAGACAACTCCGTTTCGGCACTGGTGCAAGATTTGCACGAGCGGGGGCTCGATCAGGACGTGTCGGTCATCGTGTGGGGCGAGTTTGGCCGCACTCCGAAGATCAACAAGGGTGCTGGCCGCGATCATTGGCCACGGGTGAATTCTGCCTTGTTGGCTTGCGGAGGGATGAATACGGGCCAAGTGATTGGTGCTACGGACAAACAGGCGGGAGAAGTCGTGGATCGGCCAGTCACATTTGGCGATGTCCACGCGACGCTATTGCACAACCTCGGAATCGACCCACATGTGGCGATTCCCGATGCCCAGGGTCGGTTGCAAAGGCCCGTCGATGGGGCAGCGAAGCCGATAGCTGAGTTGGTAGGTTAGTTTTTGCTGCAGAAAGCACTCTGTTGGCTGTTTTTGATTGGTTCTGGCACGCCCCGAGGTCATAATAGTGGTTGCGCCGGAAACAACTGCATCTGAGTAACCGGTCCCCCCTGCCCTGCCCCACCTTGAAATACATCCGTTGAGAGGATTGCGAAAAAGATGAAGTGTCGTTGTTTGACCGGTGTTGTGTTAGCAATTCTCTTTGTCCAGTTGGCAACTGCTGCGCCGCCGCAAATCACACAGATCGGCCCGCTGGCTCTGACGCCTGGAAAGACGGTCGAGTTTAGTATTAGCGGCAAGAACCTTCTTACCCCACAGAGTTTGTGGACAACCTTTGCAGCACGTTGCGAGTTTGTCGCGGTCGATGACGAAAGCACCAAGAAAGGCGAGAAACTCACTTGCCGGCTAACCGCGGCTCGGGGCGAGCAGATTGGTCTCGGAGCTGTTCGGTTGGTGACGTCGCAGGGAGTATCGAATCCGCTGTTGATGATGGTCGACGATCTGACCTCGGTTGCCGGTGCAGGCGGGAATCACACGATCGAGCAGGCACAAAAAATTGATTGGCCGATTGCCATCGACGGTCAGTGCGATGCGGTGCAGGAAGATCTCTATCGGATTACGGTAGCAGCCGGCGAGCAGTTGTCTTTCGAGGTCGTGTCGCAGCGTTTGGGCGCCAAGCTAGATCCCGTGATGAGATTATTGTCCGCTGACGGCAGCGAATTGGTTCGCTCTGACGATTCTCACGGCGCAGGAGGGGATAGCCGATTTTCGCATACGTTTGAGGCTGCAGGAGACTATATCCTGGGAATCGCTGATGTGCGTCACCTGGGAGGAGCCGGCTATCGTTACCGGCTGCGTGTGGGAAAATTTCCGCTTGTGACGAATGTATATCCGGCTGGTGGGCATAGCGGGTCGGTTTCGTCGTTTGAGTTGATTGGTAGTGCAATTGCGAATGCTTCGCCGCTAAATGTTGCGCTACCAGGAAAGACAGATAGCCCGGGGCTGGTCTCGTTTGGTGTACCGGCTGATGCAGGGTCGGGTTGGTTTCAGGTGGAATCGAACCCGGGTAAAGAGTTTTTGGAACAAGAGCCCAACGAGGAAATTGCAACAGCAACCGTAGTGCAAGTGCCCAGTGCGCTGAACGGACGGTTGGAGAAGCCGGGGGATGCAGATCACTTTCGATTTGCGGCAAAGACAGGGCAGCGACTGCGTATTGTCGCAAAGTCTCGTGAGTTCGGTTCGCCGTGCGACTTGTTTATGAGCTTGCACAAGGCAGATGGGGCTCGACTGGCATTGGCTCAGCAGGGCCGGCGGGCGACTATCAATACCCAGATTCCTGCCGATGGCGAGTATGTTCTGAAGATTGAGGATCTATTGTCCGGGGGCAGCCCAGCGCATGTCTATCGGATTGATGTTCAAGAAACCTTCTTTGGTTTTTCGTTGAATGCCGAGTTGATGCAATACACTTCGCCCCAGGCGGGGACCTTTGTGGTCAAGGTGCTTGCCCAACGCAGCGGTTACAACGGTCCGATTGATCTCGCGGTCGAAGGATTAGGCGGAGGAGTAAAACTAGAAGGAAATAAGCTAGAAGGGGCTGATACCCTTTTGAAAATAACCTTGCCAGCAAATCTGTCGACCGGTGCAATGCGCCTGATGAAGATTGTTGGTAAGGCTACTGTCGACGAAAAAACATACACCGTTGCAGCGAAGCAGAGTCCGCCGTTGGTGACGCTGTTCCCCAATACGTTGTCTTTGCCTACTCAGCTCGAGAATACCGTAGCCGTGGGAGTCGGGCCGGCGTTTGCTCCCTTTTTCGATCTTTCGGTCGCTGGCAATCAGGCATATTTTCCGCAGATTGTAGGCACAGCGAGTTTTGATATCGGCGTCAAACGTACCCCCGAGGCGTTTAAAGATGCGGTTGCATTTGCAGTCGAAGGTTTGCCCGAGGGGATTACAGCTGAAGTGGCAGCGGTTGAAGATGGGCAGAAGGCCTATCGTGTGACGCTCAAGGGTCCGGCGGATTTTGCCGAGGGAACGTATCCGATAAAGATCGTCGGTACCGGGAAGTATCAAGAACAGACACGGATAGTGACTCTGGCGGATGTCTCGCTGCGCGTATCCAAGCCGCTTGTGGCCTCGATTTCGCTGGCTGGGCCTTTGCTGGTGGGGGGCGAACAGACGGCTAAAATCAAGCTGCAACGCTTTGGGGCTGAGTCCCAAACGGTGCGGATTCAGGTCGTTAATGGACCTGCGGGAGTATTTGCTCCGATTTTTATCGAGATTCCTGGTGAGGCCTCAGAGGCAGAAATAAGGCTAAAAGCGGCCGCTAACGCCCCGCCTGGTAAGTTTGGTAACTTAGCCGTGGTTGCCTCAACAGCCGTTCAGGGGCAGAATATAAGGGTGGAAAGTGAACCAGCCGTGGTAGAAGTACAGCCGCAGCCTGCAGCACCATCGACCGGGGAAACGCCATGAGTTCCAGATCAAACTTTCGTAGCTTGAATTGGAGGCATTTCATGACGTTGGCAAGTTGGTGCTGGGCTGTCGGCTTTTTTTGTGCCCTTGCTGGGGCGGACGATTCGGCAACGGAATTTCAGACTCTCGAGAAGATCGAGGTCCATCCGACACAGCTGGATTTCCACTCGCCACGGGAACAGGCAATTGTCTTGGTCACCGGGCACTTTGCCGATGGTCGGGTTGTTGATCTGACTGGCAAAGCAACATTTACTACCTCTGATGCCGGCATTGTTGAAAACCAAGGCGGTTCGATCGCCCCGCTTGGCAACGGCAAGGCGACGGTTGATGTTCAAGTGGGCGAACATCATGCCCAAGTAGCTACGAGTGTCGAAGGTTTTGATCAACCCTCACCGGTTTCTTTCCGAACGGAAACCGTGGCAGCCCTGACCCGACAAGGGTGCAATTCTGGAGCGTGCCATGGCTCGCCGAGTGGTAAGGGTGGATTTTTGCTTTCTCTGCAAGCATACGATCACGTGATGGACGAGGGTTCGCTCACTCGAGCGGCAATGGGGCGTCGTACTAATTTGCTTGACCCTGCCAAGAGCTTGTTGTTGCTTAAGCCAACTATGGTGGTGAATCATCGGGGCGGTCTGGCACTTAATAAAAATGATTATGCCTATGACGTGCTGCGACAGTGGATTGCTGAGGGAACACAAGTCGACGCCCTTGAAGGCAAGCGATGCGTGAAGCTGGAGTTGTTGCCCGCTACGGGCCGAGTGCTTAAGCATCCTCATCTTAAACAGCAAATTGTGGCTCGCTCGCACTTTGACGATGGCACAGTCCGCGATGTGACGCGGTTGACACTGTTTTCCTCTTCAGACGAAGAACTTGCCTCGATCACCGCGGACGGAAAGCTGATCGGCCATCGTCGTGGGCAGGTAGCGATTATGGCTCGGTATCTTGATCAGTTGGTTTCGTGCAATTTCACTTTGGTCGA
>Ga0315338_1003962_pt1 | contig 12229 bp, 7 predicted proteins | sample ASW8metaG_FD_204518 | JGI IMG/M metagenome (GOLD analysis project Ga0315338, IMG submission 204518) | Ammonia-oxidizing marine archaeal communities from Monterey Bay, California, United States - ASW #8 | ecosystem: Environmental > Aquatic > Marine > Coastal | place: USA: California | collected...
CGGCTTAACAGGCCCCGATCGTGGTCACCGTAAAGTTCAAGTAGTGCTACCTCGGTTTGCGAGCGCACAAATCCGATGTCGAGATGCACCATGCGCACAATGGCATAGGTACCCAGCAATGCAATGATCGGGGCCGCGATCCACGCCCACTCCAGACGCTGCAAGGTACGGAAGATCATCCAGTTGAGCGGTACCAGTACCACTAAGTAGGCCGCCAGGCACGCCACCACAAAGCCGGCTCCAGGAATTCGCACCGCGGCGGCTTCTTCTAGAATGCTGCGTGCTGCCAGCGAAACCGGGCTGGCGGGGCTCCAAGCTCCCAAGCCGCCTGGGCGATCCAACTGGACTTTTACTTCGGTGTCGTCCATTCCGAATTGATTGGTCGTGTTCGTTTCAATCCGGCGGAAATTCGATTTGGTGGCTGCGTCTCTAGCAAACATTCGCATGCCGGTGACGAACTGAGCATCGAGTCGTTGGTTTTCGAAGCCTGCCCAATCGACACGGGAACCACCATAAACTCCCGGTTTGAACTGCCTGCGCGGTCGTCGTAACAGGCCGGCATTTAAAAAACTATCGAAGCCGGACCAGTTTACCAGATCGCGTTCGGCAAGTTGAACACCAGAAACCACCACGCTGCCCTGCCCTGCCCGTCGCTCATAAAAGAGCCCTGCCCCGCCGGCCAACTCTTGAGCGCCGTCCTTGGGCTGAAGCTTTACGCCTGACCAAGGTTTGGTAACCGTAATGGTAGGCGACTGATCGCCGTGCGTACGTTGCGCCCAGTAGTCTGACCAAGGCTGGAGATCGTCAATGGTTATCTTGCGAGGTCCAGCGCTTTCGGCTGGTAGTATGGGTTCGAGAAAACTGCCACGCAGGGTCTCTAGTGAATCGGGTCCGTTGATGATCAGCCGTCCGCCCCAGTGCACCCAATCGAGGAGAGCATCTTGCTGCTCGGCTGTGAGTCGGGTGGAGTCGACTTCGTCCCACACCAAGTAAGCAATGCTCGTCCAGGCAATCGTGTTCGATGAAAGTGGCAGCGGCTTGGCGGCATCTGCTAAAACTACTTGATAATGAGGAGAGGATGCCACGTCGAACTCCTCTTCCCAAGGGGATCGAACGGTGTCGGTTACTTTTAAATAACCGTAACGTGAAATTTCTTTCGCCAACACCACTACGTGGTATTGATAGGAAGGCATCTTGATGAGGGCAGGAACTTTAAGGCCTTCCACTTCGCTGCCTGTATCGCGATTGATGAGACTCGCCCGAACATGCTTGGCGGTGGTCTGCTCGGGAACAAATAGCTCGCTCTCGATCAACTTGGCGCGTCCTTTGGCCAGCGCAACGGGTCGGCTAGACATCAAACGGTAACGAGTGTTTTTTAGAACTGTGGGCTGGTTGCGTTTGTCGAGTAGCATGGTCGAGCTGCTGCCCACAAAGTCGTCGTAGTTGGCCTTCATCCTCTGGACTGTGGGAGTCCAGTGCCCCGGTTTTACTAGGATGCGTCCCTTGATCTTTTCTTCGCCCGCCTTTTTCGAATTCTCGGTTGCAGGCTCCACAGCGTTTGCTAGTTCGCTATCTAGCTGTTGGCCCAAGAGGGGCAACAACTTGCCGATTTCTATAGGTGGCTTCTTTTTCTTCTTCGCCTCTTCTTCCTTTTTCTTTTCTTCCTCTTGTTTCTTGGCTTGTTCGTCGGTTGGTTTCGAGTTGCAACCGCCGCAGCCTGTGGTGGTCAGCACGGAGAGCGCAAGCAATATAAAAGCGATATTTCGACATGCCATTGCCAAGAAGCTCGCCAGCGGCGAGGTGGATCGAAATTCATGGTGGCTAGCAGGCATGAACGGCAGGCTCTGGCAATATCGAGAACGGGGAGATCGAGAATGGGGAAATCGTGCACGTCATTCTAGCGGATTCGTCGACGTAGTACACGCCGAGGGGACACAATAGCGTCATTGCTCCCCTGCTGGTCGTCTTTGCCGGTTATTCACTCGTAAAACTAGGCTTGCTAGGAAGACGATCAGGCCGACTGCTACAGCTAAGGCCAGACAGAGGGCTGAAACTCGATCTTCTGATCCATAGTGCAATAACCCAAATATACGCATCGAAAGGGTTGACACGCCGGGGGGTGCTACTAGCAGCGTGGCTGCCAGATCGCTGATCGCGACGATCATTGCCATCGCGGCAGCGGCTATTACGGCTGCCCAGCGTAGTGGTAAGGCGATTCCCAACAACTGTCGCCACCAACTGGCCCCTTCGCTGGTCGCGCTGTCGAGTACATCTTGCGAGATACTGGCAAACTGCGACCACAGCAACAGGGTGGTTAATGGCAATGCCCGTAAGAATTGAACTAGTGAGGGAGCTACGATCGTGTGGTTGTAGCACCAAGTTAGGGGCCAGAAAAAGGAGTCGTCGGGGTGGTTCATGATCTGGATTATCCAAACCGCCAGTAGCGGACCAGGAATGGAGAGTCCCAAGGCCAAGAGTAAAGCCGTTGGCAAAGCGGGTAGGTATCTGGTTCTGAGCGCCCAGGCGAGTACTGCTCCGACGAATGTTGCCGCTACCACGGCTGTGCTGCCGATGGCCAGCGACCAGCCCCATTCTCGGCGATGCTCCCAAAAGCTGCTGAGTAGCATCAGTCCTGATTTACTGGCCGACCAACTGCGAGTGATCTGGCCTTCGACTTGCGTAGTGGTAGCGCCGGCTTTGCTCAAGAGACTGGCGGTCGGCGCAACCAGTATGATGAGCATCACAGCAGCAATCACGATTACAACAAACCAACGGCTAGAGCGTAGGTTCCATACCCAGGGCTCGGAGGTCGAGACACCATCCGCTGTAGGTAACCACGACCAGACCGAGGCCAGCGCCCCCAGGACCAATGCTACGACTACGCCCGTCCCGATCCAAAGGTCTTGGTTGGCCAATTGAGGTACGTCTTTGAGCGTGGGTTCGCCGGCGGCTGGCATTTCCAGGGGATTGGCCAACACCCCGAGATTGGCTGCAGTGTAGATTTCTTCTGCGAAGGTGCGTACCTGAAATAGGTCGGTCACTGCAATCTCTCCAAAACAGATGACCGCGACCCACAAAGCTGCAGCTACGATGCCAGACAAGGCACCACGCAGGCTAACCCAACCCAAGACTCGGCCTGGGGAGGCATCCTGGAGCGATTCCTCTTCGAGCTCGGGGCGTACGCTTCTTAAAGCAGTCGCGACAAACAAAAACACCCACGGGATTGCAGCGAAACCATGAACCCAAATGCTAGCTGTCCAGCCGGTGAACCAGATTGTTGTGCTGTTTTCTGCTTTTAACCAACCGCCATGACCTAAGGCCGCCTGCCAGGCTGCGGCGTGAACGTAAAGGGGAACGAATAACAGCACGAGCATCAATCCTTCGACCAACCGACGCGCGGGCATGGAGGTCTTGACCACCGCAACCGCCAGGAGTGTGCCGAGGGGAAGGCCCAACATCAGCGTCCCTGCTGCGAGCAAGGTTGAATTGATTAACAGACCTTGCAAACGGCTGCTTGCCAGGGTCACGCAAACAACCAACCCAAGAATGCAGAGGGTATAAGGGCGAGCAACAGACGGCGGATTGGATCGGAGCGAGGTCATTCAATAAACATCGGTAGGATGAGGGTTTTGCTAGCAGCACTAGCTACCCAGTCTAACAGTAGATGCCTTGGCAAGGTATTCGATCTGAGGATTAAGCGGGCAAGAAGTTGGCATGGCGAGGGGTAGAGCAGTTTGCTAGTCTCCCGCGTCGCATAGAAACCGCGATGAACGATTTGAGAATGTCTCCTCCCCAACCGCATCCGTGGTGTTTGTCTACAATGGCTGTATCCGATAACTCCATGGTTATTCAACGATTGAAAAACTGGCTGCCGACTGCCCTGGCTTGCGTTGTGATGCTGTCGAGCATGGGGTGTAGTTCTTGGCCATTTCAGAAAAAAAAGCACTCGACCGTGATCACCCCGGGCATGCGAATTGCGACGGTGCGTGAAATGGGTGCTCAGGCGAAAGATCTTGATAGTAGTGAACAAACCCGGCTTTCGGAGCAACTCGCCGCGCAGATTCAGACCGAGCAAGATCCTCTGGTTCGGCAAGCTATTCAAGAGACCGTTGCAGAATACTCGACTCCATTAGCACGCAATGTGCTGCTTGCCGGCTTGCAGGACGACGATCTGGATGTTCGTCTCACTTGCTGTCGCAAACTGGCTGGTCGGGCTGAACTGACCGTGGTCAATGCGTTGAGGCAAGTCATCGAGAATGACAAAGAGCTCGATGTCCGACTGGCTGCCATCAGTGCCCTGGGAGAAATCCCCTCGACCGAGAGTGTCAGTGCGTTGGCCATAGCGATTAATGACAGCGACCCTGCCATGCAGTATGCGGGCGTGCAATCTCTCAAGGCAGTTAGCGGCAAAGACTTTGGCAATGACGTGAAAGCCTGGCAGCAATACGCAGCTGGGGAACAGCCTGAAATTGGGCCCCGACCTTCAGTCGCCCAGCGTTTGAAAGAGTACTCGCCGTTTTAGCGGTAAGCATTCTCGCACTCTGCTGTCACTGCTATCACCGATAAGGCTAGAATCTTTTCGTCTGTTGTGATGTGCCTATCGGGTGCCGCCACACATTTCAACTAGGGTTTTTCTGTCATTTCAGTCTAACCAAACCCCCTAGCTTCTCGTAGTTTCTTATCTCGTCGAAAAGTCGGTCATCTGGCTGAACTTCCTGGCTTTGTCGCCCGATATCAATGTCATCGGGCTGCGAACAACTTGTGCCCGACCGGTACATCTCGTGCTAACGAAATTGACAGCACATGGTGGGGCAATCTGGGCACACAATCTGCCTAGATACGAGAGACGGGATTTAGGGGGGATGAACTCGATGCTACGCAGGTTTCCTGTTTACGGGAGTGGTCTAGTTGCGCTTCTAGCGCTCCATCTTATTACGTTTGCAACTCTTCATGCGCAACAGGCGTGGAGTGCTGATAGTTCGTTTGATTCAATTGAAACACTGCATTCATCTACGCTTGATGTGAGCGTTGAGGCTCAGGATCTTGATCTGGAAGCCGGAATTCTGAATATCATTGGTGGCGATCCGTTTGAAGGTATTGCTAAACCTATCGAAGGCCCTTTGCTGCAACCGATTGCCAAGCCTGAGGCCAAAACTGAGACCAAACCTGAGAAGCTGGCAAAGAAAGAGAGCAAAGGCCGGGTTTCCCCTTTTACCAAGTGGGTTTCGCCAAAAACTCCGGTGGAAGATACGGCTCCCGAAGCTATTGTCTCGGATCAATCCAAGGCGAAAGCGTCTGACTCGGAAGTCGCTATGCCAGAAGTATCCAAGCGGGAATTGACAGAGCCTCAACTTGCTCGTCGAGCACGTCCAATTCCTGCTGCGAGAAAGCAAACCCGCTCGGTATCTCAAACGCCTGCTACCCCACCGAGCATGGCCCGAGTGACGAAACAGCCCAAAAAGTTGGTTGTTGAGATGCCAGCCGACCCCAAGAGCAGTGAGGGGCCTAGCGTTGAGTTTCCGATCAACCCGCCTAAAACTTCGCGCACCGATTTGCCGCAACTCACCAAGAGCCAGCAACAGTTGCGAGCCAAGGTGCGTCGTGTGTTGACTCATTATTACAACCGACCGCTGAACACTCGCGACCGTAGTCCCTGGGAACTGATGCACGCTATGTTGGCCTATGAGGTGCATAGCAAGGTTTTGCAGGGCGGCCCCAATGGCAAACCGATCACCGCTGTGGGTTGGCTTTGCTTTAATCAGGCGTGTCGTAAACGTACTCTGATGTATGTGAAAGACAGTGGCGAATTGCAAGTTCGGGTTGGTCCGGCCTTGCAGGGACACCGGGGGCAGCTATTGGCGATGCTTGCCCAGTCGAAGGTGAAAGAAGATTACCCGATGCGAATCGATAATCAAGATTTTACGGTTGCAGATCTGATCGATATGGAAAAGCGAACCTGCTACCCACGTACGGAGCTGACATTTAAGCTGATTGCGCTTTCGCATTATCTTGACGAGGGTGCAACGTGGATGAACGATCAAGGGATGCAATGGAATGTTCCGAAGTTGATATCTGAAGAAATGCGTCAGCCTGTGCGTGGTGCTGCCTGCGGTGGTACGCATCGTCTGTCCGGGCTCACGCTGGCCTATAAAGACCACGTAAGACGAGGCGAGCCGCTCACCGGGCAATATCTGAAGGCCAAGCAGTTTGTCACTCGGTATCAGCAATACGCCTACAAGCTCCAGAATCGTGACGGTAGCTTTAGCACCGAATGGTTCCGTGGCCCTGGCGACAAGCAAGATATCGACCGCAAGCTGAAAACGACGGGACATCTGCTGGAGTGGCTACTTTATGCGGGCTCGGAAAAAGAGCAGAGACACTGGAAGACGGCAAAAGCCGCTAATTATCTGGCCAGTATCATGTACAACAATCGGTACAAGGATTGGGAAGCAGGCCCTCTGGGACATGCGGTCCATGCTCTGTTGCTCTATGATCGCATAGTTTTTGGACCCTATGACCAACCAGGGCAGTCGCCGATTGCAGGAAAACCCAAGCGAACAGCATCTAGTCGTCAAAAACGCTGAGCCGGGCAGCAGGTCTCCATTGAATTAGATGCGGTCGTGCACTAAATTGCATATCTCGCGTGGCTGCTTGGCCACACTTCTGTTCAATTGAACCGGCCCCGTATGACTTGGTGAAGCAGCTTGGCACCCTCAATCAAGTTTTCCGAACAGCTAAAAACTTTTTGCGGGATTGCTACGCGCTTGGCGAAGCATGAAGAAGCAGATGCCTTGATATTCTTGCTCGAAGACTCGATGGACTGGGAAAAACTGCGTAAGGCCAGTGGCAAAATGCCCGTTATGCTGGCCAGCGATCGCCCCCAGCATCTGGAAGGTGCAGAAGAAGCCGGTTTTGATACCGTTGAGCTAAATATCCCTGACAGCCCTGTTTACGAGCGATTGACTCAGGCGCTTTTAGAAAGCATCGCCGACGATGTGCTGGCACCAGGTGCTTGTGTGGTGGCGCTGTACAGTGGGTTTGAAGTGGGCACGATCGACTCGTTGAGTGTGATTCGACTGGATGAGCACCTGGGCCGATTGACAGTACATGACCTTCGTCAGCTTGAAACGCGAGTGCCTTTCGAAACACTGAAGATGGCCATCGACTTGGCAGTTGTAATTGGACGCGAAGGACGAGAAGGCAAGCCGGTTGGTACGCTGTTTGTGGTAGGTGATCATCGCAAAGTGTTGAAACACTGCCATCCGCTGGGATTCGACCCCGTGCGGGGCTACAATAGTAGCGAACGGCGGTTGAAAGATCGCAAGGTTCGCGAGTCGATCAAGGAAATTGCTCAGCTGGATGGTGCGTTAGTCATTTCGTCGGATGGCACTGCCATGGCTGCCTGTCAGTATATCTCTGCCCCGGCCGACAAAATTTCGTTGACCAAGGGCCTGGGAGCCCGACATTGGGCTGCTGCTGCAATTAGCAGTACGACTAGCGCGATTGCCGTTACCGTTAGCGAATCGAATGGCACCGTCCGAGTTTTTCAAAACGGCGAGGTCATGCTTCGCATCGAGCCCTTCCGTCGGGCGATGAAGTGGAAAGATTTTGAGTACGACCCTTCTGCAGCGAGCGACTAAGCTTGGGTAACTGGGTTACCAGTTGCTACACCGGCCCTGCGCTACGATTGATTGTTACAATCGTTATTACCCGACTTGGTAACTGCCGTTTGCACAGTGCTCGAGATAACTCTGCGTCCGTAGGCATGGCCGATTCAGGTGGTCGTCCTACAACCGGTTTAATCAGACCGTTTTATCTTTGGAATCGTCCGAAAGTAGCAGGCGGTTTCGCTATTTGCTGCCTACTATTTAATAGGTAGATAGCGACTTCTATTTCGGTCTGGATTGATCCCTGAAAAGCCCTTCCCTGGGGCGATAAAGTTCGAAATTTCTAGTCGATTTGGAATGTCGTTAGTCTCGCCTCAGACATACAAAATCATCCTTGAAAAGATATCTGAAACTGACTTCTACAGCACATCTCGAAAGTTGTTTCTTATGAGCACGCCTTCCCTAGAACCTAAGTCGATAACTTTTCGTATCGGCGATATTCCGGCAACCATTTTTCGCCATCAGAGGAAGGTGTTGGTGACCTTTTTTTCAATCTTATTACTGGGTGTTGCGGTCATACTATTCGCCCCACGTACATATAACTCCGAGGCAAAGCTGTTCTTGCAGATAGGTCGAGAGTCGGTGACACTTGACCCGACGGCAACCACAGGCAAGACGATTGCCATGCAGGCGGGTGATCGTGCTAATGAGATTGTGACCGTGATCGACATGATCATGAGTCGTGGCATTGCTGAGAAAGTTGTCGATCATGCCGGTATTGACGTGGTATTGGGTCGCGGAAACGGCGGTGGAGATGAAGGTGGTGGGCTGCTCTCGGGACTGGTCAGCTACACGATTGGCTTGCCGTTTCGGATGATTGGAAGTATTGACCCGATTTCTGAGCGAGAACGTGCCATCATCACGGTTGAGAATAGCTTGAAGGTCTACGCCGAAGAAGATTCCACTTTGATTGCCGTGCAATATCAAGCAAAGACGCCTGAGCTAGCCCAGTTGGTTGCTCAAGCGGTTGTGGATGTTTACCGCGAAGATCATTTACGGATTCACCGCACCACGGGATCGAAAGAATTTTTTGAAGATCAAGTCTCCGTATTGGGCACACAATTAGACGAGGCGGTGGATCGATTGCAAACTGCTCGAAATCGCATGAACATCGGATCTATCGAGGCCCGTCGGAGTTCGCTGGAAGGTCGTTTAAACGACATCGAAGCCACACGGTATAGCACACTTCAACAGCTCTCTTCAGCACAGGCGTTGGCTGTGGATATTCGCAAGCAGATTTCTGCTATGCCAGAGCGTATTGTTTCGACAGAAATCTCTGTGCCGAACACGGGTGCCGACTTGTTGCACTCGCAGTTGTACGGTCTGCAAGTTTTGATGCTGGAACAACAAGCGAAGTACAACGACGACCATCCAATTTTGCAAGCAACAAAATTGCAATTAGAAGAGGCGGAGTCGATGCTGGAGAAAGTTTCTAGCGACCGTGTTGAACGAACCCAAGATGTGAATCCGAATCATAGTGCACTTGCTCTTTCTTTGGCGAATGCTGAAAGCAATTTAGCTTCGCTGGAAGCCCTTTGGAGTGAGCTTGATAAGCAACGTAGTACGGTCTTGGCCGACTTGAAGCAGCTCAATGATAACGAGTTAGAGATTGATCAACTCAATCGCGAGACCCAATTGGCTCGCACCAATTTCTTCCGCTACTCTGAAAACCTGGAAGAAGCTCGCATCGATCGCGAACTCGACAACGAGCGGATCTCGAACGTGATTGTGGCTCAGGCAGCAACCTTGTGGCATAAGCCTGTTAGCCCAGGAAAAGCAATGATCGCGATTCTAACGTTCGCAGTCGCCTTGGCATCGGTTGCTTTGCTGGTATTAGCTTGCGAGATGCTAGACAAATGTATCTCTACCAAACAGCAGCTAGAAGATTCGTTGCAATTGCCCGTATTTGGGGTAGTTCCAGACGATCGTAAATTTTCGCAAGTTCTTGCTAACTGAGAAACCCTTGCCTTAGTGAGAAACCAACTCAACCACAAAGTTAACCCTATGCATACCACTATTTCACTCGAATCGGATCCTACCCTATCCGAGGAAGCTGTTGCCCTACCAAGTCGAGCGGCTGCCAAAACACGCCGCTTTGTCCGAGGCGATTCTGTGTATGAGTCGATCCTCAGGCAGCTGAATGCACGTCTATCGACCGAGAAGACGCCGGCTGTGGGAATCACTGGCTGCCGATCGAAATCGGGTGCTACCACGTTGTCTGCGAAGCTTGCCCTTCAGGCTGGAGAGCAAGGGATTGGCCGAGTTCTGCTGATCGATGCGAATTGGGAATCGCCGTCTTTGCAAGAGACGCTGGAGTTGATACCGAATTCAGGGCTTTATAATGTTCTTGTGGGGGATATCTCTCCTCAAGATTGTGAGCCTGAGCAGATAGCTGAGAATGTATTTGTCATCTCGAGCGGTAATATTCGCTCGACTTCTGGTGCTCGTGTTGAGCAACATTTGGCTGAGGAGGCGATTGAACATCTTCGCTCCTACTACGACTTAATACTTGTCGATCTACCCACAGCAAACGACCTACGCAGTGCACTACCAGTAGCAAAACTGCTGGATGGGGTGCTACTGGTTACTCGTAGCGAAGCGATCGAGAGACTTGAGGTTCAACAGGTGGCCCAGCAACTTCAGCGTGATGGCATTGAGTTGTGGGGGACCATACTTAATCAGTATCGAGAGCACTTGCCGGCTTGGCTAAAGAAGTGGCTTTAGAGCGACAGTTCTTGTGATCAATCTAGTGGATAACGAAGCAGCTATTGAGTAGATCCTTGAGTCCTAAAAGAGGCTGCGGAGGATTTCGATCTCGGTTAAGTGCCGACGACTACTAAGCGAATTGCTCGATCGATGCGTTGTTATGCTACAAAACCCAGGGCGACGGCAAGCTTCGCTTACTAGCCTCTGCCCTGGGCTTTCATATTTTGCCCTTTCAGGGCAATTCCCTGCGGGAGGAAGAAGTTTCGCGAACTCGAGGGCAATTTTCAGCCATTGAAATTCCTGAAGAACTGAATGAAGAATTTACTTCTGAGCTATTCCTTATTTATTGATAGCAGCCCATCGTGGGAGCGAACCGTACTTCCGCCTGCTATGATCGCCTCGGAGAGGACACTTTCGACGCGTTGCAGAGCGGAGCCTGGAGATTCTTCTGGACCGATTTGGACGACGCCTACACTCACCGCGTAGTTTAGTTTGGGGTGCTGTTGATCTTGGTACTGGGCAGCCTTATCGCAGAGTTGCTGCAAGAGAGTTTTTATCTCGGTTTGTAAAGTTGCCGGGAACAGGATGCCCAGGCTGTTGGCGTCGTATCTGGCTACCAAATCGGTATCACGAATTACTGAGCACACCAGTCGAGCAATTGTTGCTAGTAAGTTCTTACGAGTGTGGACATCACAGTCTGTGCCTGCCAGCAAACAATCGATACTGACGATTGCTACTGAGAGATCGCCGCCATAGCGGTGTGTCTCGGCCGTACGACGACGAAATTCTTCCAGGAATACTTTCTGTGTGGGGACCCCCGTTGTTTCGTCGGTATAGGCGTCGTAGCGTTTTGAGCCAACGGACGAGTCGGTGAGACCGTGGGTTGATTCGGTAGTGATGCCATGTCCGAATTGCAAGCATGAGTTGCCGTCGTGAAAGTGGACGCAATTGCGTCCTGCATCTTTCGAGCAATACATGGCGGCATCGGCTCGTTGAACGAAAGAGGTGATATCTTCGTCGGCCATGATCTGTGCGACGCCGAGGCTTGCCGTCATGCGTAGCAACAGGCCACGATGCGGGAACCGCGACGAATCGATAAGATTTCTGACCCGTTCTGCAATTTCATTTGCTGTGTCGATGTTCACCTTGGAAAGCACGATGGCGAATTCTTCGCCCCCGTAGCGGGCTACGAGGTCTTGTTCGCGCATGGCGTGTTTTAGTACTTTGGCAAAGGCCTCTAAGGCGGCATCGCCAGCTTGGTGTCCGTAGCGGTCGTTTAATTTTTTGAAGTGATCGACATCAAGAATAATCAGACATAAAGGTGTTTGATCTCGATTCCAATCGGAAAAACGTCGCGTGAGTTCGAATTCGAAGGCTCTACGGTTGGCAACGCCAGTGAGTCCGTCGGTGAGTACGTCTTTTTCGTGTGCTTCTTTGAGTATCTTCATGGCGTTGCGCCGATCGTCGCTCAAAGAGCCGACCATCATGGAAATCAGCACTAAAGTAGAGGCCCATAAAACAAAGGCCAGAATCACGCTGATCGGGACGCCAACGCCGAGGTTGGGCAAAAACAGGGTTGAGGCGGTAAAGATACACAGTAGCGCCATCATCCGTGCTCGGTAGATGCCGCGAAAGAACCCTGTCAGAACCACGGGCACATAATACATGTGCAATAGCACTGGATTATCGACCGCATTCAACCACATCAGGATAGTGGCTGCGAGAATCAGGGAGACGAGCACCACTTCTAACAGTATATGCCGTTTCAAAGGATCTTTATTAGTAGTCATCACGCGAAAACATTTCTTAAAAAGGGAGTGAGCATTTGCTCGGCAGGAATTTCAGAATTCGCTAGC
>Ga0315338_1003963_pt1 | contig 12227 bp, 12 predicted proteins | sample ASW8metaG_FD_204518 | JGI IMG/M metagenome (GOLD analysis project Ga0315338, IMG submission 204518) | Ammonia-oxidizing marine archaeal communities from Monterey Bay, California, United States - ASW #8 | ecosystem: Environmental > Aquatic > Marine > Coastal | place: USA: California | collected...
TGGTGCCTTGCTGGTTCCGGCAGACGACGTTGATGCAGATTTTGCCGTCATCTTCATGCATAACGAAGGCTATAGCACCATGTGTGGCCATGCCATTATCGCCCTTGGCCGCTATGCCCTGGATTACGGTCTGGTGGTCAAGCAGGACGGCGAAACGCCGGTCAATATTCAGTGTCCTTGCGGCCTCGTCCGTGCCTATGTACAGACCCATGACGGTATCACCGGATCTGCCCGCTTCGAGAGTGTGCCCGCCTTCGCCTACAAGCTGAACCAGTTTGTCAACACCCGTGACTATGGTCCGGTGGAGCTTGATATCGGCTATGGCGGCGCCTTTTATGCAATTCTTGATGCGGCGACCGTCGGCCTTGATATCCGGGCCTCCCGCACACGGGACCTTGTCACGGCGGCCACGGTCATTTCTGATGCGGTCAAGGCGCAAATCGACATCACCCATCCCGAGGAACCTGATCTCGGCTTTTTATACGGCACCATTCTGACCGATGGTGGAGTGGGTTCGGACGGTAGTCCGAGCGCTAACATTTGCGTTTTCGCCAATGAACAGGTAGATCGCAGCCCTACGGGCTCCGGTGTAACGGCACGCTTGGCCCTCGCCGCAGCCCGAAAAACCTCGCAATCAGGAAGCACATATCATTTTGAAAGTGTCACCGGCGCTGTTTTTACCGGTAAGATTTCCCGCGAAACAACGGCTGGGCAGTATCCGGCCGTGACGGTTGAGGTTGCGGGACATGCCCATTATTCTGGCACGGCGGAATTTACCTGGGAAGAAGATGATATGCTGGCGGGTGGGTTTCTGCTGCGCTAAAAGTTTTTGTTTAAGGAGCTTGAGATGGATTTAAAAGCGGATGCGAACCGGGCTTTGGTCAACGCCTATTCCCCTTACTCCAACTTCAAAGTAGGGGCAGCGATCCTGACGGAGGCCGGAAAAATCTATACCGGCTGCAATGTGGAGAATATTTCCTACGGAGGTTCCATCTGCGCCGAACGCAATGCCATTGTGCACGCGGTCGCCGAGGAAGGTCCAGGTATGAGGCTGAAAGAAGTTTATGTGACCAACCTCAATGAAGATGGCATCTCTGTCACCTGTTCGCCCTGCGGCGCCTGCCGTCAGTTTATCGCTGAATTCGCAAGCAACGGCACAGTCGTTCACTACCAAGGAGATAACGGTTACGTGGCAAAATCGGTCGAGCAGCTCCTTCCCGATGGATTTACATTTTAGGCTAGCCCCGTCCGCGATAGGTGGGTACGCCCTGATCGGGGAGCCAGACATTTTCCAGCGGCGCGCCGGTTTGCCAGAAAACATCGATGGGAATACCCCCGCGCGGATACCAGTATCCGCCGATACGCAGCCAGCGAGGGGAGAGCAGATCGACGATCCGTTTACCGATACTCACCGTGCAGTCCTCATGAAAGGCACCATGATTGCGAAAAGAGTTCAGAAACAGTTTCAGGGACTTTGATTCTATCAGCCACTGATCCGGCACATAATCGATCACCAGATGGGCAAAATCCGGCTGGCCGGTCATGGGGCAAAGGGACGTAAATTCAGGTGCCGTAAAGCGCACCAGATAATCCACATCGCTCTGGCCGCTGGGCACCCGCTCCAACACCGCCTCTTCCGGGCTTTTTGGCGCCTTCACATCAGCGCCCAGCATTGTCAGGCCGCTCACATCTGTCTCCGTCATTTATCGATGCCCTTCAAAGCCCGAAATAAAGCTGGTGATATTGGCCCCCAGATGATCGCGGTTATAGCCACCTTCCTGCACCAGAACGGTCGGAAAGCCGAGATGGGCGATATTGGCCGCAATAGCCCCGAAGCCTTTCGTGGTGATGCCGAGACCCGCAAACGGGTCGCCCTCAAACGCATCAAGGCCGAGCGCCACGAAAAGTACATCCGGGGCGTAGGCGCGAAGGGCCGCTAGAGCTTCCTCCAGCCTGGCCAAAAAAGCCTCGTCTTTACTGCCTTTGGGAAGAGGCAGATTGAGATTAAATCCCTCTCCGGGGCCACGGCCACGCTCCTGCTCATAGCCCGCAAAAAACGGATAGAAGTCCGATGGATCGCAATGCATCGAGATAGTGAAGACATCGGCGCGGTCATAAAAAATGCCTTGCGTCCCGTTCCCATGATGAACATCCACATCAAGAATGGCGATGCGGCTTACGGACCTTCGTGCATATTCCGCGGCGATGGCGATATTATTTAGAAAACAGAATCCGCCCGCCTGATCCGCAAAGGCATGATGCCCCGGTGGACGGCAAAGCGCATAAGCTGCTCTCGGTGCAGCGAGGTCCTCCAGCACATATTCAGTTGCCGTCAACGCCACATTATTGGCAGCAACGGAGGCCTCCCATGTCTTTGCGCCGATAGGCGCGGACATATCGGTGGTATAATAACCCACCTCCCCCACCAACCCTGAGGGCATAGACGACATATGCCGTCCCGGATGGATATTGGGAAGCACTTCGTCGCTTTCCATCCCTGCCTCATGCCAGCGGGTATAGATAGTCTCCAGAAACTGCAGATACCCCGGCGTATGGATCGCCGCCCTCGGGGCCGGGCCAAATTCACTCGGGACAATAATATCATGCCCGGCCTCTTCCAACCCCTTGATCAACGCCGCCGCCCGTCCCGGAACTTCTTGCGGCTCATGAAACGACCCGCCCTTGAAATAGGTTTGCGGGTCATGTTTAGCATGGTCGGAACTATAGACGATTTTCATTTTTATTCTTTCATAGTGAACCGGTTCACCAAAACACGGACTTGTAGACAATATGGTTTAAGTCGAAGCTTGTATTATCGAGTATTCACAGCCTTAATCGAATTTACTCGAAAGACACCACATTTCAAAGGAGATAGCCATGGCAGATTTCTGGTTGGGGGTTATTGGAGGAGCGATTGGCGTTGTTGTCGGTGGTGCCGGCCAATTCTTAATCGAGCATTTTCGCTATCGACGTGAAACCGCTGCACGGCGTATGTTGGATGATCGAAGAAAAGAACTTCTTGAGATCGCCCTAGAGAACCCGCCGCCAGAAGCCAAAGACAGATGGCGTAACCTCAGCACTCTCTCTCAGATTATCGGTGCCGACTATGAAACCACCACGCGGCTCTTGATTGAACTTGGGGCTCGAGGTTCGGAAGGAGACAAAGACGTTTGGGCTCTCCTTAGTGAAAAGCCTCTCAAACATTCACAAAAATAAAATCCTAAGCCGCCCTCTTCTTTCGTATCAGTTCCAACACCTCCGCTGCGGCCTCCGGGATATTTGTTCCGGGGCCATAGATGGCGGAAACACCGGCGGTGTAAAGGGCGTCATAATCCTGCGCCGGTATAACGCCACCGCAGACGACGAGGATATCGTCAGCATCTTGCGCTTTCAGTTCGTTGATGATTTGCGGGACCAAGGTCTTATGCCCCGCTGCTTGCGATGAAATACCGATCACATGCACGTCGCTTTCGATGGCATCGGTGGCGGCCTCGGCCGGTGTCTGGAAAAGCGGTCCGACATCCACGTCAAAGCCGATGTCGGCAAATGCCGTCGCGATCACCTTAGCACCACGGTCATGGCCATCCTGCCCGAGTTTGACGACAAGCATCCGCGGACGCCGCCCTTCTTCCTCGGCGAAGGCTTCGATATCTTTTTGGATGTTCATGAACCCCTCATCTCCCTCATACGCCGCACCATAGACACCCGAAATAGAGCGAATTTCGGCCCGGTGGCGGGTGAACACCACCTCCATGGCATCGGAAATCTCCCCCACAGTCGCCCGTGCCCGCGCTGCATCCACACAGAGCGCCAGCAAATTGGCATCGCCTTTGGCACCTTCTGTGAGGGCCGCTAACGACGCCTTGCAGGCCGCGTCATCACGTGAGCTGCGGATTTTTTCAAGCCTTGCTACCTGTTGACGCAGGACTTCCGTATTATCCACATCAAGAATATCTATGTCGCTATCGTCTTTTTCGAGTTTGTATTTATTTACCCCGACTATGACCTCTTCCCCGCGATCAATGGCGGCCTGGCGGCGAGCAGCGCTCTCCTCGATTTTAAGCTTCGGCATGCCACTTTCAACGGCCTTGGTCATGCCGCCAAGTTCCTCGACCTCTTCGATCAGTTTCCAGGCCTCCATAGCGATGGAATTGGTCAGACTTTCCACATAATAGCTACCTCCCAACGGATCGATGACATTTGAAATGCCTGTTTCCTCGGCAAGGATCAGCTGGGTATTACGGGCAATACGGGCGGAGAAATCGGTTGGCAGAGCAATGGCTTCGTCCAGCGCATTAGTGTGCAGGCTTTGCGTGCCGCCAAGGACAGCGGCCATGGCCTCATAGGCCGTGCGGATAACATTGTTATAGGGGTCCTGCTCGGTCAGACTGACACCAGAAGTCTGGCAATGCGTCCGCAGCATGAGGGAGCTTTGGTTCTGAGGCTCGAACTCGGCGATCATTTTGGCCCAGATCATCCGCGCAGCCCGTAGTTTGGCAATTTCCATAAAGAAATTCATGCCTATGGCAAAGAAGAAACTGAGTCGCGGCGCAAAATCATCAATTTTAAGCCCCGTCGCCATAGCCGCGCGCGCATATTCCAGACCATCCGCCAACGTAAAGGCTAATTCCTGAACCTGCGTGGCACCTGCTTCCTGCATATGGTAGCCGGAGATAGAGATGGAATTGAACCTTGGCATATTGGCCGACGTATAGCCGATGATATCACCAATAATCCGCATGCTTGGCTTTGGCGGGTAAATATAGGTGTTGCGAACCATAAACTCTTTCAGGATATCGTTCTGAATGGTTCCCGCCAGCTTTTCAGGAGACACGCCTTGTTCCTCAGCAGCAACAATATAGTTAGCGAGGATTGGCAGCACCGCGCCGTTCATGGTCATGGATACAGACATCTCATCCAACGGAATGCCATCGAACAGGATTTTCATATCCTCGACACTGTCGATCGCCACACCGGCCTTTCCCACATCCCCCACCACACGGGGATGGTCCGAATCATAGCCGCGATGTGTGGCCAGATCGAACGCCACAGAGAGGCCCTTTTGCCCTCCCGCCAGATTACGACGATAAAAAGCATTGGATTCTTCGGCGGTGGAAAAGCCGGCATATTGACGGATAGTCCAGGGACGGTTGGCATACATGGTGCCGCGCACTCCGCGCTGAAACGGTGCCATGCCGGGAAGCGCGCCCTCAAGCTCCATACCCTCCAGATCCGCAGCCGTATATAGAGGTTTTACGGCGATGCCTTCCGGGGTCTGCCAAGTCAGATCTTCGGCTTTACGGCCCCGAAGTTCCTTTTCCGCCAGCTTTTCCCAATCTTCCAATGATTTCTTTGGAAAGTCACTCATCGTCTCGATATCCCTCAATTTTAACAACAGTGTGCACCGCACAACAAATCACTGTCAAATTTTTCCCGCCTATAGTTACCAAGGCATATAGCATATCTTTAGTCAGAAATCTAACGAACGTTTGGCTAAAACTTTCCAATGGATATTTGCCAGTTGATATAGTTTTCATCATTCTGTTACCGAAGCTTGCGAAATTTATTCCAGTACTTACGTCTTTCTGATAGGTCTTGGAACCACTGGGGATTACATCCCTTTGTAAGGAAGTAGCGAACACGATGTCCTCACCTCCACATTTTTCCTCCCGACAGAGTCATAGCCAGATAACCGCCGTGCTCGGGCCTACCAATACAGGCAAGACCCATTTAGCGGTCGAGCGGATGATGGGACATGCCGACGGGATCATTGGCCTGCCGCTTCGTCTGCTGGCGCGGGAAGTCTACGATCGGGTAGTTTCCCATAAAGGTAAAGCCAATGTTGCGCTAGTCACCGGGGAAGAGAAAATTATCCCGCCCCAAGCCGCGTATTTCGTCTGTACCGTAGAAGCCATGCCGCTGGATCGGGGATTTGAATTTTTGGCTATCGATGAAATTCAGCTGGCTGCTGATCCGGAGCGCGGGCATATCTTTACCGACCGCTTGCTACATGCCCGCGGTAAGCAAGAAACCATGTTTTTAGGGGCTGAGACCATTCGCCCCTGGATCCAGAAACTCATTGCCGATGCGTCATTTGTTACCCGTCCCCGATTTTCACAACTAAGCCATAGGGGCGCCAAAAAAGTATCCCGACTTCCCGCCCGAAGCGCCATCGTCGCCTTTTCCGCCAATGATGTTTATGCGATCGCGGAGCTGGTCCGTCGTCAGCGCGGAGGAGCAGCTGTTATTATGGGGAGCCTGTCGCCCCGTACACGAAATGCACAAGTTGAGCTTTATCAGTCCGGTGATGTTGATTATCTGATCGCGACCGACGCCATTGGTATGGGCCTTAATATGGATATCGACCATGTGGCCTTTGCCGGAACAGTGAAATATGACGGAGCGGTTTCCCGCCGCTTGCATCCTGCAGAATTCGCACAAATAGCAGGGCGTGCCGGTCGACATATGAATGATGGCAGTTTTGGGACCACCGCCAATGTCGATCCGTTTGAAGATGAACTAGTGGAAAAAATCGAAGGTCACGAATTTGAAGCGGTCCGGAATATCCGCTGGCGCAATCTTGACCTTGATTTCACCACCACACGTGATTTGCTGAGGGCGCTTGAGAAAAACCCGTCAGTAGAGGGGATGATCTCGCCCCGCGATGCCGATGATTATAGCGCCTTGAAAACATTGACCAAAGACGATGAGATACGTTTTCACTCACAGAGTAGCGACAAAGTGCGTCAGTTATGGCAGATATGTCAGGTCCCTGATTTTCGCCAGACCATGCATGATGTTCATGTAAAGCTGCTAAAACAGATATTCATGCACCTGCAGGGGAAAAGTGGAAAATTGCCCAATGACTGGATTGCCGGGCACCTGGAAAGCCTCAAGAAGACAGACGGAGATATCGATACCCTTGCAACACGCATTGCCCATACCCGAACTTGGACGTATATTTCCCATGTTTCGGACTGGATTAATGATTATAGGCATTGGCAGGATACGGCCCGTAGCATAGAAGATAAACTGTCAGATGCCCTGCATGAGCAACTGACACAAAGATTTGTAGACAAGCGCACGGCCATGCTGGTGCGAAAACTGAAAGACAGCGGTCAATTGGAAGCATCGATAAACTCCGCCGGAGACGTCCATGTAGAAGGACATTTCATCGGCACCCTGACAGGCCTCAGATTTGTCGCAGACACAACGGTCAATGGTACCGAGGCGCGCACCCTTCGAAATGTCGGGAACAAGGCAATTTCTGCTGAGATCACGACGCGGGCGCAGGCCCTTGCGGCTGCGCCGGATGATGTAATGTCGCTGGATGGTAATGGCCAAATCCTTTGGAAGGATGTGGTCGTTGCACATCTGACAAAAGGTGATGCACCGCTCAAACCCAAAATCACGTTGGTGGTCAGCGAACAGCTCAACGGTCCGGCTTATGACGCTGCCTTTAAGCGTATAACTGACTGGATAGCCGAGCAAATAGATACCCGGCTGAAACCGCTGACGAAACTGACGGAGTTACCACTGACAGGTGCTGCTCGCGGGATCGCCTTCCAGGTCAGCGAAAATATGGGGGCGCTACCTCGCTATAAACTCGGGGATCAAATCCGCAGTCTCGAAAAGAAAGATTATGGACGGCTTAAATTTGGCGGGCTCAGGGTTGGCTATGAGCATGTGTTTATGCCGATCTTGCTAAAACCCGATCCGACGGCGCTGCGCTGCCTGCTGTGGGCTATTTTTGAAGATCGTAAAACCATTCCCGCACCGCCGCCAGCAGGACGCGTTTCCTTCGAAGTCGATGGAACGCTGCCATGGACTTATTACCTGACAGCAGGTTATGCCGTATTCGATAAACTAGCCGTTCGCGTTGATATGCTCGACCGGCTTGCCGGACTTTTGCGTCGCGCCTCTCGCGGGCTTTTGGAACCGGACGAAAAACCGAAACCCGTTGAAGAAAATGCGGTTGAAGCCGCACAGACAGAAGCGCCAACTGCCGTAAGTAACGTAGAAACTCCTCCCGTTGTCGAAGCTGAAGCATTTGAAGCGCCTATGTCCGTGGAAGCAATCTCCGAGGAAGAACAAAAATCGGAGCCGTCTGAAGCTGCGGAAGAGCCAATAGTTGAAACGCCTGTGGCCGAGGAAACGGTAGTTACAGAGGCTGCGCCTGAAGCAGAGCAAAAACCAGAGTCTGTTGAAGCCCCCACCGCTAAAGAAGATTTGGTCGTTGAAGCAACGGTAAATGAGAAAGACAAAGCTGCGGCAAAGAAAGATAGCCCCAGGAACCTCCCGTTTAAACCGACCCATGAAATGCTGTCTCTGGTGGGGACAACGCGGGAGCAATTTACGCTTATCCTCGAAAAGCTCGGCTATGAAGCGAAAGTGGACGGCGAAGACATCACCTATCAGCGCATTCCCTTCCATAAGCGCAAGCGCAAGGCAAAGCCAGCACCAAAGGGCCGTCGCCCTGAAAACAAACGAGGCAAAAAGCCGGATGCAAAAGCCAAACCTGTGCATCGCAAGCCAGCCCCCCGCGTCAAGGAGCCTGATCCTGATTCCCCGTTTGCCATTTTGAAAACCCTCGGCAAAAAATAGTCTATGAGCCAAGACACGCAGGAAAGTCCTGTTACCGTCCGGCTCGACAAATGGCTATGGTATGCGCGTTTTTTCAAAAGTCGCAGCCTTGCCACCAGACTGGTGCAAGCCCGTAAAGTACGTGTAAATAGTGTTATTGCCGGTAAAGCCAGCGCCTCCGTCAAAGCAGAAGATGTGCTGACGTTCCCGCAAGCTAAAAATATAAGGGTTGTCAGAATTATTGCGGTTGGAGATCGGCGCGGACCAGCACCGGAAGCTCGGGCGCTCTATGAAGATCTGGCACCTGTCGAGACAACGAAACGGGATAAAAAGACAGAAGGCCAAGTTGCCATACGTGAGCCCGGCTCAGGCCGCCCGACAAAGGCTGAGCGCCGCGCCCTGGATAAGCTGCGACCGGATGCAGATGAAATTTAAAGGCCCAAGAACGGCTAAAAAGGACATGGAACGTGACACAGCATAAAGAATTTAGAAAATTCATCCTGGCCTGGAACAAGGATGAAACGGGGTTTTTCAAGGTTGGCCAGATTTTCTTGAGTGAGCCAGAAGACGCAAAAAAGCTCGAACTCGCCGCCAAACACTGCGCCCGCGATATTGAAGCCGAGGTCATGTACGCCTGGTATTTGGATGAAGGCCGAAGTGATGCCTGGTGGCTCGGCTGGGGCGGATATGACCTGGAGGAGGAGATCCCGATGCTGGCAGCCATTTCACGGCCCGAAGCGCAAGAGAAAATCAGGGAATTTGACCCTGAGGATAACGAATTTGAATGCGACAGCGTCGAAGAATATAAAGAAATGCTCTTTAACGCCTATGACGAAGGTTTGACGGCAAAGGATCTGGAAGCTGGATTTTATCTCTGGCTCGACGAGTTGGGTAGCGAAGCCCGCAAAACCCTGCTCCGTGACCTAACCAGTTGGACCGAAAACGCAACAAAGCCTTAAGGCAGGTTCCGAAAGACAAGCCACGCCGCATAAATGCGGGTGACGGTGGTTACCCAGCACATGACACCGAAAATAATTGCGATCAGGACAAAAGCATCCGGTAAAATGCACATCAGGCACATGGCGGCAATCGTCTCTGCCCCTTCTGTTAATCCGCCTAGATAGTATAGCGATTTCTTACCGCGGATATTCGTCGATATTTTGTGCTTTTCAGCCATGATCGCATAAGTGAGAAAGGTAGATGCTGTCCCCATAAAGCTCAGGATCAGAAAAGCCGCCGCAAGGCTGTTTTCAGGTCGCGCCAGCGCAAAGGCGAAGACAATGGCGGAATAAAAAATAAAATCACAGACAATATCCAGATAACCGCCGAAATCGGTTAGCAAGGAATGCCGCGCCACAGCGCCATCCAGCCCATCGAACAGGCGATTCACTAAAATGAGCGCGAGGGCACCCCAATAGTACTCAAAAGCAATTAACGGAACTGCCGCAATACCGATGCCAAATCCGACAATAGTCACCATATTGGCGGACACCCCTAAGGACGCCACTTTTGTGCCCACATAATTCAGCGGCGGATCAATGATATGTCGAAGTGGGGCATCAAACATGTCTTGCTTTCAGTTTTTCCTTGCGCACATGCGAAACTCTTATCTATCAATTACATAAAGATAAAAACCGGATCGAGCAAAAGCATATCGGATCGCTCCCAATAATGTGAAAAACTATCAAAAGGATAGACCATGGCTCACCATCATGAATTTGCCGCTCATATTAACTGGACCGGTGCCGCCGAAGGGACGACAACGGATTATAAAAGCTACGCCCGTGACTATGAAATCGCGATTCCAGGACGACCTGTAATACTGGGCTCAGCAGACCCAGCATTCCTCGGAACGGATGACCGATATAACCCAGAAGACATGCTGGTCGCGTCCCTGTCCGCCTGTCACCTTTTAAGCTATCTCGCATTATGTGCGCAAAAAAAAGTTCATGTGACTGAGTATAAAGACGATGCCTGGGGGAAAATGGAAATGAAGGACGGGGCGCTCCGCTTTACTGAGGTGATACTGAAACCGATTGTCACCATAAGTACTGAAAGTGATCCTGAACTCGCGCAAAAGCTCCATCAAGATGCCCATAAAATCTGCTTCATTGCAAATTCCGTAAATTTCCCGGTTTTAAATGATGCGACGATAAAAATACAACTATAACGATCTGTTAAAGGATTTGTGAAATAGTCCCTCAAATAACACTAATTATTCTGATAAAATCATGACCTTAAAATTCGAAGCCGCCATCTATAACAAGGCCGTATCCGACGCCCTTCAGCAGGGGGAACACCACAAAGATCTGTCGGATGATTGGGCCAACACTCATTATATTGAATTTCAGGCCAGTAATATGGACGCTGCCTGGGAGAAAATGCGCCTGAAGTATCGTGAGGCACAGGGATTTGTCATCAGGGCGATCGAAGCGCTCGACTAATACCCTACATAATAGGGGTTGGTGCCGCCCGCGTGATCCGTCACATCCAATACCCGTGCGATCGACGGAACCGCGCTTTTGATTTCCACTTCAACACCTTGCTTCAAGGTAGCATCAGCCATACCGCAGCCCTGACACCCACCCGCCATTTCCACATAAGCAGTCTCGTCCTGAATATCGATCAAGGAGATGTAACCGCCATGGGCGGCGATGGCCGGATTAATACGGGTTTCCAGGAGGACACGAATTTGGTTCGCTTCTTCCGTCTGTAGACCCGGACGTTCCGAATCAGTATCTTCGGTTTCATCCACCATTCTCTCAAACTTCACGCGGCTAATTTCCGGCACAAAATGCTTGAGCGTATTTTCTATCTTTATCTGGGTCCCGAAGGCAGGCGTGGACAAGCCCGTACTATCCATATCAAGAGTAACGGTCCCATTGGTCGGGTCATAGGATTTGAAGGCAGCATCACCACCATCTTCGCGAAGCTGCGGAATAATCCTTCCCTCCACCAGTTCAGTGATCACATCAACGATTTTTTGGTCGGCATCTGAGTAACTGGTTTTAGCCTCCGTCTCGCCACCGGTCAGCACGGGTAGGCCGCTCATATAGTGATCCATGACGGCCGCAAGAACCATCGGCTTCAATTGTATCCAGAGGGCTTTGCTAACCGAGTCATCTGTCTTGGTAATTGTGACATAATCCTCGCCGAGTTCGACCCCTTCCACGCCCGGAATATCAAACAGGCGTGCCGCAAGCGGTGAACGCTCCCGTCCCTCAGCCTCTTTATCAAAGCGAACAGAACCTGATACCAACACCTGACGGCCCGGCAGAAACTGCATCCTGTTCTCATCATCGAGTGGCAGGGTCTGGATAAACATCAACTTACTCCGCTCCCGGCTTAATGCCGGGGAAAATTAGACGAGGCTGTCAGCTAGCAAATTAGGCACCTTCTCGCAAGGCCTCATGTTAACATATGGTACGTGCCGTCATTTAAAACAGATCAAATGTTCCCCTAGACCGTTGCAACCGGGTTGGCAGGTGATCCAACAGCCCGCGGGAGCCGGAGTGGCGGCGCCGTCAGTAAAAATCGGCTGCGGCCATTTTTCTTAAGCCAATCATTGAGCGGCGTGAGATGCCACAACTCCCCAAGATGAATACCTAGCTTGAACAGGCAATGTTCATGAATGGGCAAAAACG
>Ga0315338_1003964_pt1 | contig 12225 bp, 13 predicted proteins | sample ASW8metaG_FD_204518 | JGI IMG/M metagenome (GOLD analysis project Ga0315338, IMG submission 204518) | Ammonia-oxidizing marine archaeal communities from Monterey Bay, California, United States - ASW #8 | ecosystem: Environmental > Aquatic > Marine > Coastal | place: USA: California | collected...
ATTTGGCGATATCACTACGTTTCATATTAATTACGGAAAATGTGAGTTTTTTACCGATAAACATAATAAATCACAGTTATTTGGTGAATGTAAGACGCCCAAATGTGGATGAATATGCAAAAATGGGATTATCACATGAAATAGAACCTCAAAATATAATGAATTTGAAAGAATTGTCTATGATACGACAAGTGGATACCCCGGAGAATTTACCGGTTGATTTATTTGACAGAATTTGCAATAATTTGGTGGAAGTAATAAACAGTCAAACAATACGGTTCAGTGTTTTGCGTGAATTATTATACGATATATTGGTTTATAATATAGATATATCAGAAGCCATATGGTTTATTTTGACACATTACATAGAAAGAGGCAATTTAACGACAAATCAAATCAAAATAATAATGGATAAAATGCCAACCTTCTTAAAACAATATCATAATAATTATCGACCGATATATCATTTGGAGAATATATTCTTATTGATAATTCGTGAAATAAACGAGGAGTAGAACAAAAGGGTTTAGAGATTCGTCGTCATATCTAGACAATATGTGTGGAAAAATAGAAACGCATTTATTACGATTAGGGTTACGTGATATACATGATACGGAAATAAGTGAAAATATTATAAAACGTCAATATCACAAGATGGCACGAATATATCATCCCGATAAAAATTCGAGCAAAGATGCAGCCGAAAAATTCAAACAATTGCACGAGTCATATGAATCAACTATGCGTTATTATGGATATTTGGAGGATGATACATTCCATTTAGAACAGGAGGAATATGGCGGAATATTTACTTCAAATGATTCATGGTATTCTTATATTCAGCCATTTATGCAAAGTGATATATTTTTAACGATACAGTCAAAAATATTGCATTCGATCATGTCACAGTTGTATATGAAGTGTGAAAGTAAAGCCTATTCTCTAATAGAACAGTTAGACGCGTACAAATTAGAAAAGATGATAGGGCTCTTGAAAACAAATCGTCAGTTGTTTCATATTTCCGACGAATTCATTGGAAATGTTGAAAAGATGTATACCCAAAAACAGAATGCATCACAGACGGTTATTGTGCGCCCCATATTGGTCGATTTAATAGACGAACAGGTGTATAAATTAGAGGAAAATTCGCAGATCTATTATATTCCTTTATGGCATCATGAACTAATTTACGATATAGATGGTCGAGATTTATGTATTACAATCGAACCCGATTTGGAGGAGAATATAGAGATAGACGATAAGAATAATGTTTATGTATACAAGCAAATGACTCTATGTGACGTCTGGCAGATGCAAGAGATCGAGGTTGAGGTAGGTAAGCGCCGTTTACAGATACCTCGCGCAGATTTGAAAATGCGTCCTATTCAACAGTTTGTATTTCCGAATCAAGGTATCCCACGTATTTCTACTCAAAATATATATGACGTATCGCGTAAATCGAATTTGGTGATTACATTAATGATTGTATAGACATAATAACACTATCCGAACTTATCTCGTTCATGGTTTTTGATTTTATAGACATTATTACTATATATATATGGTAATAAAATAATAGGGTAAAAATATTAATAACTGTATTTTTTGTCGGAAATAATCATACCTGCACCATAATGAAAAATAATATACATCAAATGGTATACAATCATCGCCGCTAAAAAGGTGGTTCCAAAAACAATTCCTATTATTTGCATTTCTGACAAATCTTTTCCTGCTAAAATATCGTTGAAATAGCTATATACACCACCCTTGACATTTGTAAGTTGTACTCTCATTTCAATGGCAAAGACCGCAATGGCCGCCGTAACAAACGCATTTAATAAAAAGGCTCTTCCATATGTTGTTGCTCGAAATGTAGATACGAATGATTTCATTTTAATGTATATATATTAAATACATTAAAAATATGGGGGGTGTATAAATATTTTTATAACATTTTCAATTTTTTGTTTTTATTCAGTTAGATTACCAATCGTTTAAGCCTCAGCAGAGACAACCTTCTTCTTCACCACCTTCTTCTTTGGTGGTGCTGCTGCTTCGACATGTACCGGTGCTGCCTTCTTGACAACCTTCTTCTTTACGACTGGAACCGGTTCAGGTGCGGCTTCCTCCTCGACCTCTTCGTCGCTGTCATCGGCTTGTGTATTTTGTTCTACCTTTGTGGTATTAAATACAGATACAGGAGGAGCCTCATCGTCTTCATCTGGCTCATCATCGCCGTCCTTAATGGTTTGACGATCGATAGCTCCACGATCCTCCTCACTTAGCTTAATATGACATCTTCCATAAACGCTCTCTACATTACGGGGCTTTACAACACATTGGACTAGCTTCCAGGTGACGCCCCATCCTTTACCACCGATCCAGACACCTCCGCACTGAAGGACACATGCAACCTGACTCAACTTAGGCACAAAATCGACAGGAGTGAGATGCTTTTGCTCGTCACAAGGGAATATAAGCTTGTCACTGGTATCATAGAGTTCGACGGCCCAACGTCCATCGTAACAAGGCACCTTAGCCTTAATAGACGGAGGCTTTGACTTATCAAACTTCTTAGTAACCTTATCCTTCTGGTACTTCAGAAGAGGGTAGAAACTGTGCTTGCATACTTCACGTGACATATCCTCGCCCCACCACAATTCAGAATTCTCGACAGCTGCATCGAGAATCTTGCTCTCGAATTCCTTGAGCTTCTCCAGGAACACATCGGTGGATGGCTTACTATACTCGTTATTTGGAAAATTCAATGTCATACTAAACTTTCCGTCATTCTCGCCGGCATCATTTACAAAATCACTAATACCCCAGGTCATCATAAGTGGGGTGCTAACATGTAAAGACCTCTTGGTCTCAGTGTTAATCATATTCACGGACTTGCCACCACGTTCATTTACCTTGGGTGGCATGAACTTGATGGAATTGGGATTCCAGTCTTCGGAGGTTACAACAATAGGCTTTGACATTCTAGGCTTGAGCTAATTATGATTTGTATACACACACTATCTTTAAATCAATTTTATGAAATGTGCTTGGTGTGAGAATAACACCGAAAAAGCATCTTTGCTCTCATTTTTATTTAGGCGAAAACATATATAAATATACGTAGTAAAAGTAAATATACGTCTACTATAATATATGATAGATAACAAGGAAGTATTGGAAAATAGAATAGTTCCTTTAAACGAAATAGAGTCTGTTATGACAACATCCGATTATTACCGATGTATAGATGCAATACAAAAGTTAAAAATATCCGATTTACGTGCCATTCTCAAATTCCACAAAAAGAAATTGCACGATTTATGTGAACGATTTGGAACAAAGACGGGAAAGGCGTTTCATAAAAAATTATGTAATCGGATTCATGATTTTGCATTGGTCGGTAATAAATCGGTATTATTAGATCGTGTTCGAAATTTTTTCAGACAAGATTCGATTGTTACTAACATACAGCGATTTGTGCGTGGATTTTTTGTTCGTATATCCAACAAACTACGTGGACCTGCTCTAAAAAATCGTGATATGTGTAATAATGATAGCGATTTCTGTTCTTTAGAGCCAATCAAGGAGATAGAGACAAAGGATTTTTATAGTTATACGACAGACAATAATTATACTTATGGTTTTGATATTAATTCAATCATAGTATTTCTTAAAAGACGCGGTCGTTTTGAAAATCCATATACACGCGAAAGTATGAATCACTGTATTCCTATGATTAAAAAGTTGCATCGCATAAATCAAATGCAAAACCCTTCAGACAGAATTTTGAAACAGGAACAAAGAATTCAGAGTGCTCGGCAACCAGAAAATCGTATTCAAACACAACACAATCGTCGTCGAACAAATTCTCTTGTTCTTCCTGAGAATTATAATTCTGAAGAGATGACGGAAAATATCAGAGAAATACGTAGACGTCCGATGGATACTCGTATTCAAAATCTATTTATGGAAATAGACCAATTAGGAAATTACACGGATAGTTCATGGTTTTCTCAATTAGATCGTATTGAATATATACGATGCTTTCGGTTATTACGTGACATATGGAATTATCGTAGTCGATTATCGTTTCACGTGAAAATTAAAATTTGCCCTCTTTGGGATCCATTCATTAGTGTAAACGGAAATTATACTGATATGGATTACGACCAAGCGCGAAACGTTTGTCTAACTGCCATGGAAGATTTGGTTTATATGGGTGTTGATACAGACGCACGAATGCTAGGTTCATTTCAAGCATTAACATCTTTGACATTGGTTTCTGGTCGTGCTCGAGTTGCAATGCCATGGTTATATGAATCAATATTTTAACCCGTCGAAAATTACTAAATAATATTACCTCTAAAGCAGGTGATATTATTATTTTGAGTATCTAATATTGTAATGGTGGATATCCAAATAACCAGCGTAAATAATCGGTAAAACTATATGATTTTGTATATCCGTGATTATATTGAGGATACCCATAGATAGGATACACATTCACCTCCGGTGTAGAATCATAATAAAAATCATTATAAAAGGGTTGGCTTGGATAATAATGTCTTCTTGGATAATAATGTCTCCTTCCATAACCTCTCCTTATTCCGCCACTATGTCTTCTTCCAGAACCTCTCCTTCCATAACCTCTCCTTCCAGGTCTTCCTCCACCACCTCCATAACGCTTTCTTCCACTATATCCTTCTATTGAGTATTGATAACCCTGATATATGACAATACCCACGATTAACGCAATAAACACACAAATAACGCGTGATGAAATTGTTTTCATTGTATAATATCTACCCCGATAATGTTTCGCCATTAAAAATTCGAGTCTGCCCCTCGTATTTATTTAGAGAGAATTGATACAAATAAAATCATTCTATTTAGGAAGACTGATTACCTCTCAATATATTGTATAGTGCGTTAAAGTATATAAAAAAAGGTCTATATACAGTGTATAATTAGAATGGTAAGAGCGACTAAGAACACAACCACCACTGCTGCCCCTGCTGCTACTGCAGCCCCCGCTGCCAAGAAGGCTGCTGCCCCTAAGAAGACCGCTGCCAAGAAGGCTGCTGCTGAACCTGTTGTTGCCGCACCTGAGCCGGTTGCTGCCCCCGAGCCTGTTAACGAAGTTGTTGCCGAGACCTCTGGTACCGAGCAGAAGATTGCCGAGTTCGGCGCCAAGCTTCAACAGCTTTCTAGCATTTTTTCCTCTCTAAAGGGTGATTTCAAGACCCTTGAGAAGAGTATTACTCGTGAGCTTAAGGCCGCAGCCAAAGCCGCTGCCAAGAAGCAGAAGCGTGCTGGTAACCGTCAGCCTTCCGGATTCGTCAAGCCCACTCGCATCAGTGACGAGCTTGCCAATTTTCTCGGCAAGGACATCGGAACCGAGATGGCTCGCACTGCTGTCAGCAAGGAGATTAATGGATATATTGTGGCAAATGGTCTTCAAAATAAGGACAATGGTAGATTCATTAATCCCGACGCCAAGCTAACTGCTCTTCTTAAGATCAAGAAGGGTGATGAGCTCAGTTATTTCAATCTCCAGACTTACATGAAGCACCACTTCATTAAGGCTGCTGACCTGGCTGCCGCCACCGCATAAATATATTCGCGAAACTATTATAGAATGTTTTGGTAAATTATACGCCATCGAAAATTTTAAATCGGACAAACAGGTCCAAAAAATATTATAAAAAGTATGTTATATTTTTTATAATACACCAAAACGCTCTTTTGTCATCGTTCTAACAATACGCTTGAATAATTGCTATTCCCATCAACACTCAACCAAGGTTGACTTGAGAATGATTTTATTCTAAAGCGTGTCTATCTAATTCGGGTAGTGTATTTTCATCGTAATTCGTAAAACAATTTACATGAGTAATACTTAAAAGATGTTTTTCCTTTGGATTCGTATCTTTTGAGTAATTACGAACACGTAAAATATACGACATATGAATGTGAAAATGGTTTATTTTGCAAATAATAATATTCAAAAACAACCCACTATAGCTGGTAATATAATATTCGATATCTATTTTTTGATTTTTTGATATCATATGATCCATCACTTGTAATAGACGGAACTTTATATCTAAATATTGATTTTTTTTCTCGGTACGTGTAATTGTCAAACATTTCGTAGCTAGTTGGTTTAATTCGATTTCTGAAAAGGGAATCGTGTAATTTTTATGTTTGAAATAAATGTATTTTAATAAATAATGACATATGCAATCGGATAAACGACGAATCGGGGATGTAAAATGACAATATTCCGGCATTCCAACTAAATCATGTGAATCTACGGTAGACATATAATCCGCACGTATTCCATTCGTTATAATTTCCTGTAATAATTCTTCGCCTGATATTTCATTGTAGACAGTTTGTAACCATTCATTCGCAATGCACGTTCTAAATATACCCGTGTTTAAGTTTATTTTTAGATATTCCCCGACAAATGAGTTCGCAAAAATAGCAAATTCCGCTATCATTTGCTTCATCAAGCGTTCTTGTTTTGTATCTTCATATAAATCTACATTATTCGTTTCGTATAATGGATATGCGGTAGAAACTTCGTTTAATTTGGTTCCTTTTGTTTTCAAAGAACGTTTGTTTTTTAATGTTTCGGCAATTTTTAATCCTATATGGAACGCAGTATTTTCATCGCAAACCAGTGCAGCATCATTATAACTAAACGCATTGTCCTTTTTTACGAATATATTTGTAAATAATAGTTGAATTGCGTTTATTGGTTCATATGTTGTTGAATCAACTTCCGTTAATATTGTAATCGCGTTTTTCGTATTACCTTCATTCGACCCCTGCAAACTGGATAATTCTAATACTTGATTTGGCATCATATGAATCGGGGCGCGATTCGATGGGTATTTTGTGGTTGTTCTATTTACAATATCTTTCCACAAATCAGAATGTAATTCTATATATTCTGTTGGATCAGCAATATGTATGGCAAAATATATTTTATCATTTTCAGTGTATACGGAAAAGGCGTCATCTGCATCTTTACACCCTACCGGATCTATACTATATGTATCGTATGACGTCATATCAATTCGTTCGGTATTTGCAATAGAATACGAATGTTTTGTTGTTATATTTTGCGTTAATACTTCATCACGGACAATGTCTCGTTTAATACCATATTTAGGTTCAACAATGTGAGTATAATTGTATTCGAACAATTCATTATTCATAATTATACCTTTAAAGGGGTATGCAGTTAAACTTTATATTGTTTTGCATCGCTTCTCGTACAATAACCGACATATGACACAAACTCAATAAAAATTATCATTTGATTTTACCGATATAAATGTATAATGGTAAATATATACAAATGAACCAATGCACTGAAGAAAAATTATTTTTGTTTTCTCGAGAACATTACACATATATTAACCAAATATTCGGCGATGAAACAATTCGTCAAATAATCAAGGAGATGTATGTCGAACGTGACTGGGATTTTGGTGTAGAAGATGCTAATGAAGATTTTGAATATTCAAATCATCATGTATTAGTAAAACACGATAAACACGGTGATGTTGTTAAATGGTGTAGTGTGGATGAAGGTTTACAAAATGTTTTTAAGAACAAAAATGATACACTTTGTCAGTCGTACACACTGATGAAATATTTAAATAAACCCATTGTAACTAACATGAAAAAACGCCAAATGGATATGATACGAATGTATCGAAATATCGTGAAACGTGAGTTTTTTCAAGATGAACTCAAAGGAGTGGTCGAACTTATGCAAAAAAAAATCCGTAAAAAGAAAACGGGAACGAGGAAAAAGAAAAACGCGGTTCGACATTTATGGAAAGATTATACAAACGAACCAACCACGTATTTACGCAAAAACTATGATACGGTTTATGCTGAAATAAATAGCGTTTTGGATACATGGGAAAACTATGGATATCTATTTTTTACCAAGGACGGAAATTGCGATAAAAAATAGACGTATTATTTTTGTAATATTATTATTGTCGCGATATGATAAATTATTATGATTCCAAAAATACTATATATACTACATAATCAACTTCGTGAAACGTTCAATATTTCAGAAGAATGGAAAAATATGAACCCGGAATATGATATACAAATATACGATTTTTACAAAGCAAAGGCAAAACTACAAAGTATGCCAGACGTATATTATCAAACATTCAAAAATATATCGTCCTTGAAAATCGGATCAGATTTCTTAAAATTAGTACTTTTGTATGAATATGGAGGCGTGGTTATTGATTGTGATTTAGAACCGTTATGTGGATTGGATACATTTTTAGAAGGGGATGTAATGTTATGTAAATCGATGTACGAAAATAAGGAAACGGGATATTGTGGAAAGTTTTTGGCATCTGTTCCCCGAGACCCATTCATAAAACAATTGTTATATATTTATACAAATCATTTCCTAGTAAACAATACGCATTTTCCTGTGACCCGTGAATTATCGTACGTCATAGACAAACTATCCGTTATTCCCGACTCAATAAAAATGATACAACAACAAGGGGCACATTTTTTTTACGACGTATGTTATGTCTATGATCGTAAGCGCATTATGAACGATCGCGCAGTGTATTTTGAGAATCGTTGAGTGTATCGTCAATTCTAAGGTATTACAAACCCATCTTCTTTCATGACTGCATGTAATTCTAATAAATTGCAATCATTTAGTTGAATTTGTAGATCATTATACAAATTCAGAGCATTTTCCTGTAAAGAGAACATTTCGTACACTGAGATCAGTTTGTCATAATTATGAATGTACTTGGTGGTTTTATGTAACCATTGGTAAAATTCGTCGATTTGGTGAACCGGTTTACGAATATATTCCTCATACCATTTCATTGTTTCGACGAGACTTGTTTTAAGGTGTATGTTATAATCCGTCCCCGACAGGACAGTAATCTTCCTAAACGTATCCATATCCATACGCAAGTCGGTTAATATATTTTCCATATGATAAATTAATACGTTCTTACCGGCAATGCTAAAATGCCGTAATACACGCGGACATCCATAGACGAGCATATCCATGTCGTCGCTCATACACGCCCATGCTTTTCCCGATAATACCAAAGCCGCACACATTTCGTCGGCTTCGCCTTCGGCGTCGCGATACATGACTCCATATGCATCCATCAGTTTTTTGATCGTGCGAATATCACTAGGTCGAATTCGAATAAACTGATTTTTAAGTGTATCGAGTTCTTGCTGGAGTTCTTTTTTTTGAGCTGACGTTAGATTCTTATCTTCTGATTCCATTTCAGAAAGGATTTTCTTGTATTCTTGTTCGGCCGTCTTTTTTTCGAGTTTTCTTGCATCCAATAAATCGTATTTTTCGGGCGGAGGCTTTCCGTCAAAGACGAAGAGAGGGGTGATGTTGTTTTCGCGAAGGAGCGATATCATCATGTAAAAGTTCTCGAATAAAGCGTTTTGAGAAGCATACTTGTATAAATAGATACTTGTGTCAATGACGATGATTTTGTTTCGTAAAGAGGATAGTTTCTGTTTGTGTATCGACGATTTCCTGCAATTGTCGATAAGAAACCGGTTTAAATTCACGATACCCATGTATTTTTATGCGTTTTTTTGCGATTGATATTGATTCCATATGAATATCAATTTTGTGTAAATTTATTCACTCATCAAACGGTCGCATTTTAGACTACTGCAGCTCCCCCCCCTCTTCCTACTCGACTTACCTCTTCGTCTCTTCTTTGTACCGCGTTTTACAACACCGAAAGATCCCTTCTTGGCAAAGTATCCAGCCTTTTCCAGACGCTTCTCCTTCTTGGCGGTCTTGTGTTTCTTGAGAGAAACAATACGTCCCCATTTGTTCTTCATCAAATCCTTTTTCTCTAAACCTCCACTTGTGTGTTTTGCGGTGCCGTGGTGGACTTCCGCCCTAGAACCTTCTGTTTTGTCAAAACCGTGCATTATATACTAACCTTAGATTTTATACATACACTTGTCGATAAACGCAATGGCATCCTCGCGTCCATATCTTTCGCCAAGTTTGACAAATTTGTTAGCTTCACCGTCTTTGTAATGTGTTAGGAAATAGGTAATTTCGGTCAAGGTGCTCTCAGGAACATCGGTAATATCTTGGATATGTGAGAATTCGGTGTCGATTTTGGGTCCCAAAACGCAGATGATCTTGTCATCGCGTCCCTTTTCATCTTCAGTAACAATACCTCCGACAATACGAACATTGGCGACGCATCCTGGGTGGAGTTCGTGAGATGATAACACAATGACATCGACCGCATCATTGTCTGGGGCAAGAGTATTGGGAATAAAACCATAATTGTACGGAAAACGGTTCGTGTTGTGTAAAACGCGGTCCAATTTCAACATACGAGTATCTTCATCATATTCGTATTTCAAGCAAGAGTTTTTAGAAATTTCGATAACAACGTCCATATACACTACATTGACGAAATAAAATCTTGGAAAATTATCATTCTTTATCCGTAAAGAGTCATACGCAAGGTATCTGCATTCAATATGTTCGAAGCATGTTGCTGAATATAATCAGTCTTTTCCAAGAAAGAAGGGTGTTTGGATAGATATTCGATAAACGCAATATATTCGTCAACATTTTCGTATGTTTTATTAAAATTCAAAACGTTTTTGTTGTGAAGGCGACACCATGTAAAAAAATCGTCAAAATGGCATAATAAATTGCATTTGATAATATAATAGGAAAGCGCATGACTATGTTCCACGAATTTCGTTCCGATAGATCTCGTACGTTTACTTGAAGACAACAACTCGCGATAGGTCAATCCATAATGATTCAATACACGCGTACATTGCAAAAGGGCGAATTTGCATTCCATATCCAACATGCGCCCCGTTTTCTCGAGTATGAGCGAAGTATCACTCTTATTTTGTGTCGATAAAAAGGCCGTCATTAGACAATTCAAAAAGGTCGCCCACGTTTCACAATAACTTTCGTAAACGCGTATTCCGTTTCGTGAAGTGATTGGAAATAATGACTGCATTTTCGCATTGCTATATCGTTCATCCATGCTAGAAAAATCCAATCCTAAATTATGAAAACTCTCGTGCATGAGTACTTTAAACCATTCTTCTTCGCGATAAATATAAATGGATGTACTAGGTCGACATGAAGTGGTAAAGGCAGTATTCATGTTAATTTGGTCCAATGGCGCATGTTTTTCGGCAAATTTCTTTTTATAAGGTGTAAAATAGAGATTGAGTGTGATTTCATTCGAACAACCTGCTTTTGCGAAGAAGGTAATAAATTGGAACCATAAATATACTTTTTCGAAGCATTTTTTAATGTGACGTTCAGACGATTTTTGGCAATGAAAATGGACGTTAATTTGTCTAGTTCCAGTACTAAAGAGAAAGGAATAGCGCGAATGGGGGTGTGTTCTTAACGCGTCGTATATTGACTTGGGTATATATTCCAATTCGTGATCAGTAATGTGATATTGACGATTTTTTTGGTAATGAATGGTAGCGCGGTCTCTTTCTGTCTGGATCTTTGTCAATATACCAATCCATTTTTTCATAACACGTGTATTTTGAGCGACGCATTTATTTTGGACGAGAGTTCTTGGAATATTTGATTTAATAATGGCAACAATCTCCTTTATATCGGAATCCATTGTGTATATAATGATATATAATGGATAGACTTATTTTTCTAAATGCCTTCTCACGGTCATTAAAACATGGTCGACTTCCCCTGGAGAACCGCGTTTAAATTGCACTAATTTCGCATCAAGCGTATCTTTCAGAATAGTTTTCAAGAGTTCGTTTTGAGTAAATTTGGCGGTGAGTCCAACAAGACGTTCTTGTTGTGCGCGTTCGCGATAAAAATCGGGATCGATTTTTGTTTCCACAGGTCGAAGCAAAACGTCTTGTTTCAATTTCTTTCGCGCATTTTTCGACGGTTTACCCGTAATCGAGCCAGCGGAACGTGCCAGATCAATATCACGAGACAGGGGGCTCTTATTATCCAATGAAAATTGGAGCGCGAAATCGGGATTTAATTTTTTGAATTTGGCACCTTGGTAATAATGTTCGACAGAGGCATATTTTTTCCCATCCACTTCAAATTCGTGTTCCGTCCAAGAATCATCGAGCATTTGTCGCCAATTTTTATGCTTGGATAAATTGACGTAGCGT
>Ga0315338_1003965_pt1 | contig 12224 bp, 8 predicted proteins | sample ASW8metaG_FD_204518 | JGI IMG/M metagenome (GOLD analysis project Ga0315338, IMG submission 204518) | Ammonia-oxidizing marine archaeal communities from Monterey Bay, California, United States - ASW #8 | ecosystem: Environmental > Aquatic > Marine > Coastal | place: USA: California | collected...
ACTCGCCGAACTCGACACCGAGTTCGGCGACCGTGGCGTCGAGCACCGGTTCCTCGATGTCGGCGATGACGACCGTGGCACCCCGTTCGAGGAGCGCACGCACGATCCCCTTCCCGATGCCGTTGGCACCGCCGGTGACAACGGCGAGGGCACCTTCGATCTCGAGGGGCGCCAGGCTGGCGTCCGAACCCCCGCTCATGCGGCGTTCGCCTGCGTCTGGTTCTGGGGTGCCATGCCCGGGCAGCCCTTGGCCTTGTCGGGGATGTCGGCGTAGTCGATGGGGGTGGCGACCTCGGCCTTCGTCGGACAGTGCTGTTCGGCCAACGGCAGCAGCGCCTCGAGGTCGAAATCGTAGAGCTCGGCCACGTTGGTGGTCAGGATCTTGATCACCTCGTCCTCGGGCTGGTCGGCGAACGTGAGACGGAGGTGCTCCCTCGTGTACGGATGCGAGCCCTCGATGTGCGGATAGTCGGATCCCCACATGACGTTGTCGATGCCGATCTCGCGGCACAGGTCGACCTCGGTCGGGCGCAGGAAACTGGCGCCGACGTGGCACTGCCGCTGCCAGTACTCGGTCGGGGTGAGCGACATCCCAGCCACGGCCATGCCGCCGAAGACCGCCTCGGAGCCGTACGTCGAATGCTTCATGCGGTCGTAGAAGGAGTCGAGCCTTGCGAGGGTCTCGGGTACCCACGCGGTGCCGGTCTCGGTGTTCACGAACTGCAGGTCAGGGTGCCTCTCGAACACGCCGCTGAACATGAGGTGCCACAGCGCCCGATGGCTCCACCAGGTGACCTCGAGCATGAACATCGCCAGCGACGAGGGAAAGTGGTCGCCGTAGTCGGGGGTAGCGCCGCCCGAGTGGTGGTTGACCGGCATCTGGTTGGCCTCGGCGGCCTCCCAGATCGGTTCATAGCAACTGGCGTAGAGCGGCTCGAACGGTGACCCGGGGGGTGCCCCGGGCAGGAGGATTCCGCCCCGAAAGCCGTTCTCTGCCGCCCACTCGATTTCGGCGACCGAGCCCTCGACATCAGCGAGGAAGATCTGGGCGATACCAGCCCGGCGCTCGGGGGCTTCGCTGATCAGGTCGAACAGCCACCGGTTGTGGGCTCGAAGGCCGGCCCAGCGCTGGTCGATGTCGGCGTCATAGCCAGGGGCCTGGAAGGAGGTTGCTGCCACCGGGGCGAACGGAGGCTGGGTGTTCGGAAACAACACCGTGGCGACGACGCCGTCCGCCTCCTGCTCGCGCAGGCGGCGCTCTGTCGAGTAGTTGCGGTCTGCGTCGAGGACCGGGTCGCCGTCGATGCCGACGTTGCGGACCGAACGGTCGCTGTCCTTGAACGCCGCCTCGATGCGGGCATGCTCGGCCTCGACCGAGTCGACCCAGGCGTCGAAGTCCTCGTGGAACCTCTGCTCGAGGTACGGCTTGTAGCCGCGCAGGTCGGCACCGCAGTGGCTGTCAGCCGAGATGACGATGTGGTGGTCGCTCTCGGGGACGCTGATTCCGCTCATATGGGTCCTCCTCAGAACTGCATCGAGCAGTTGTACTCGTCGAGCCACCAGCGGGCGCTGCGGGTAGCGCCGACGGGCGTGCGCAGGTCGGGGTCCTGGCCGAACGACTCGGGGGTCGGTCCGATGCCGGCAGCAATGGCGGTCAGCCCGTCGAAGTCGAGGCCGTAGCAGTCGATGGCGTTGAGCCCCAGGAGTCGGCGGGTGTCCTCGATCGAGGCATCCCGGAAGTCGGACTCCAGACGCTTCACGGTGTTGGGCCACGAACCCTCCGGATGCGGGTAGTCGGTGCCCCACATGAGGGCATCGATGCCGTTGACGTGGCGGCGACGGATCTCCTCCTTCGACATGGTGGAGGCGCCGATGAAGATGCTCTCGCCGATGTATTCGGACGGCAGTTTCCTGAGCAGGCCCTTCATCCGGGAGCCCATCTTCTTGATCTTCCAACTGGCACCGAAGTTGACGTCGCTCTTCCAGAGCAGGTCGCCGAGCCAGTAGGAGCCGCTCTCGACGACGCAATACTTCAGCCCGGGGAACTGGTCGAACTTGCCAGAGAACAACAACTGCCAGAGCGGCCGATGGGTCCAGAACGGCACCTCGCTGACGTACATGGCCACGTTCTCGCCGTAGGCGCCGAAGTCGGCCTCGCCCGAGTGGGTGTGGACGACGAGACCGGTCGCGGCGCAGGCGGCCCACACCTTGTCGTAATGGTCGCTGCCATAGGGAGCGAAGCCGTGCCACATGGTCGGGATCATGACCCCGTGGATGCCAGGACGGCCGGCCAGGGACTCGATCTCGCGCACGGCCTCGTCGACGTCGTGCGTTATGGGCACCAGTGCCACGCCGGCGCGGCGGACCGGGTTGGTGGCGCAGAACTCCTCCAGCCAGCGGTTGTGTGCCCGGGCGCCGCCGAAGGCCTGCCGGGAGTCGGTGATCTGGCCGGCAGCCAGGCCGGCGCCAAAGGGAGGTGACTCCTGGCCGGTGACGGCGTCGCCGTCGGCGAAGATGACCTCACCGGCCACGCCGTCGGCGTCGAGCACCTTGTCCCGGATGTCGGGGTCATAGGCGCCCAGGAGTCCCTCGGCGTTGTCGCCCTCCCACTCTTCGAGGAACTCGGCGTTCACCTCCTCCTGGATGCGGCGGTGTTCGTGGCGCTCGGCGACGTAGGCGTCAAACTCCTCGTGGAGGGACGACTCGAGGTAGGGCCGGTACTCCTCACACTTCAGGCCGGCGTGGGTGTCGGACGAGACGACGATGTACGGCTCGGGTCCCGTACTCACCGGAGTATTCGAAGGCGTGGTCATAGGCGGGCTCCTGGAAGGTTTCTGTCTTGAACACTGTCACATACCGGCCCGCTACCCTGCAAGTCGTGGCAACGACGCGCACCTCCAGTCGGCACGCCGGCCTCGACCGGGATGACGTGGTCAAAGCGGCTCTTCTGCTCGTCGACGAGGGCGGCCCGGAGGCGCTCACCATGCGGCGCCTCGCCGGCGAGCTCGGCGTGGCGACCACCACAATCTACTGGCACGTCGGCAGCCGCGACGACGTCGTCGATGCCGTGATCCGTCGCCACGGCGAGCGCCTGGGCGAACAGGCCACCTCGGGCGACACGCCCCGCCAGCGGGTCATGTCGGTGGCCCGCCACCTCTGGGAGAGCGCCCTCGCCCACCAGGGCATCACCAGGCTGGCCGAGCTCCACGGCGAGACCTCCGTGCTCAACAAGCACCTCGAGGTCGCCATGGCCCGCGAGTTGACCGCCGCCGGCGTGGTCGGCGAGGACGCCCGGGACGCCCTGCGGGCGATCCTGATCTGCGTGGGCGGGTTCCTCGTCCTCGCCCTGCGAGACGAACGGGCGATCACACCCGAGCGCTCCCGGACCGCCGTCTGGTCCGGGGTCGAGGACCCCGACGTCGACCCCTCGACCCGCCTGGCCCTCACCACCCAGGTCGATCTCCCCGCCCTGTTCGAGCAGACGGTGCAGAACGTCGTCGACACCTACGTTCCAGAGGGCTGACATCCGGCACCCACCGGAAAAGGGCACCACCTAGCGGGATTCAGCCGCCATCTCCACTTCAACCGACGCCTGGAACGCTGCCAACTCAGTGTCCTGGCGCTCGTCCGACCAACCGGCAGCCTCAGCGACCAGTGCCGCCACTTCCGGGGCAGCGTCCAATGTGGCCGCACGGTCCTCGATCCGAGCCCGGGTCCGGCGCGACAACACGTCGTCGAGGGTGGTCGCCATCTCGTGGCACACGGCATAGACCGCCTCGGCCCGCAGATAGGACAGGCCCGGCACCAGCGGCTCGCCGAGCGACGGGTCGGCCTCCACCAAGTCGAGGACAACCGACGCCTCACCACCGAAACGGCCATCCAGGTGGGAACCGCCGCTCCCGGCGCCACCCGCCCCCCGCAGCGGGAGCTTCTTCGTCCGGCAACGCCGCCGCTCGCCACGCAGCTCACACACGACGTCGACGGTGTCCTGGGCCATCCGCCTGTAGGTGGTGAGCTTGCCACCGGTCACCGTGACCACCCCCAGCCCATCCGACTGCACGATGTGGCGGCGAGACAGATCGGCGGTCCGCTCCGTCTCTGCAGTGGCGACCAGGGGACGCAGGCCGGCCCACGATCCGGTCACGTCACCGGGTACCAGGTCGGCATCGGTCAAGGCGTTCACGGCGGCGAGGAGGTAGGCGACGTCGTCGGCCGTGCAGAAAGGCTCGTCGAGGTCGCCGACAAAGTCGGTGTCCGTGGTCCCGATGTAGGTGCGACCACCAGGCCAGGGCAGCACGAAGATGCTCCGCTTGTCACCCTTCACCGGGATCAGCAGGGCGCCATCGGGCGAGAGCCGCTCGGCCGGCACCGTCAGGTGGACACCCTTGGCAGGGCGGATGTCGAACGTGTCAGCCACGCCGGTCAGGCCCTGCACCTCCTCGGCCCAGACCCCGCAGGCGTTGACCACGCCGTCGCAGGCCACCTCGATCGTCCGACCGTCGACCTCGAGCACCGCGTCCGTCACCCGGCCGCCCGGGCCGCCTTCCCGTCCGACCCCGGCCAGGCGCGCATAGGTCGCCACGACTGCCCCGTGCTCGAGAGCCGCCGTCCGGGCCAGCGCCAGGGCCAGTCGGGCATCGTCGACCCAGGCGTCCCAGTAGAGGTACCCCGAGGCGATCTCGTCGCGTCGGAGTTGAGGGAGGCGAGCAAGCACCCTGTCGACGTCGAGGCGCCGGTGCCATCCCAGACGGGCGCCGCCCGAGAGGTCGTACTGCCAGAGTCCCAGGCCGAGGGCCCTGGCCAGGCGTCGGTCGATGACCCCGCCGCTGCGCAGGATGGGCACGACGAACGACAGGGGTACCACCAGTTGCGGGGCGTTGCGCAACAGCCGCTGGCGCTCGGCGAGCGCCTCGTACACGAGGCCGAATTCGCCCTGCTGGAGGTAGCGCAGGCCTCCGTGCACCAGCTTCGAGGACTTCGACGACGTCCCCGCGGCCAGGTCCGCCTTGTCGACGAGGGCTACCGCCAGGCCGCGGGAGGCGGCGTCGAGGGCGATGCCCGCTCCTGTGACCCCACCGCCGACGATGAGTAGGTCGAACCGCTCGGTAGCCAGCCGTTCGAGGGAGCGGTCACGACAGAAGGCGGTAGCAACGGGGTCGGGCATGGCCCCCGGATGGTAGGGCGCCCCGCCCGGAAACCTTCGACCCACCATTCCCTCACGCCGCGTCAGATTCCGGGCGCGATTAGGGTCACACCCCGTGGACGACCCGGCAATGGAAGAGCCCCCACCCTCCGACGGCAACACCCCCGCCGGCGCCGCCTCGTTGGCGGCAACAGTCCTCGAGGAGGAGGCCCGCCGCGAGGCCCAGCAAGCCGCCTCGGAGGTCCTGTTCGCCGACAACCTCCTGCCCGGCGTCAAGTCTGAGGGCATCAGCATCCGCAAGGGCCTCGCCATGGGCGGAGGCGCCACCACGTTCGTGGTGCTCCTGCTGCTCGCCTCGCTCGACGAACTCCAGACCGCCGCGATCACCGTCCTCGCCCCCGACATGCGCGACACGTTCGGGGTGAGCGACGGCACGATCACGTTCATCGCCGCCTCGTCGAGCGCCTTCGTCGTCTTCGGCGCCATCCCGATGGGCTGGGCCGCCGACCGCATGAAGCGAGTCCCGATCATCGGCTGGTCCAGCGCCTTCTTCACGTTCATGGTGTTCCTGTCGGGCCTCGCCCCGAACGCCTTCGCCTTCTTCTGGGCACGATTCGGCGTCGGCATCGCCAAGGCCAACACCATCCCGGTCCACTCGTCGATGCTGGCCGACACCTACCCCATCGGGATCCGCGGACGCCTCGGCGCCATCGGGGGCGGATCAGCACGCCTCGTGGCAGTTCTCAGCCCGGTCCTCGTCGGCGCCGTGGCCGTGGCCGCCAACGGGCCCGGCGAGGTCGACGGCTGGCGCTGGGCCTACTACCTCTTCGGCATCCCGGTGGCGCTGCTGGCGATCGCCGCCTTCTTCCTGAAGGAGCCGCCACGCGGCCAGTGGGAGAAGATCGACGTGCTCGGCGAATCGTTCGTCGAAGAGGACCCACTGCCGGTCTCCCTCGACGCGGCGTTCTCCCGGCTCATGCAGATCCGGACCATCAAGACGGTGGTCGTCGGATTCAGCGCCCTCGGCTTCGGCCTCTTCACCGTTCCCGTCCTCGAGAGCCTCTACCTCGAGGAACGCTGGAACCTGGACCCGCTCGACCGCGGTATCACCATCACCGTCGGCGGCCTCTTCGCCATATTGGGGCTCCTCTACGTCGGCCCCAAGTTCGACCGCCTCTGGCGCGAGGACCCCACCCGCTCGCTGCGCATGGTCGGCATCTGCATCGGTGTCGGCACCCTGTTCAAGCCGATCCAGTACGCCGTCCCGAACGTGCCACTCTTCATCACCTTCGGCGTGCCCCAAACGGTGCTGTTCATCGCCGCCTTCGCCATGGTCGGGCCGCTGATGCAGTCGATCGTGCCCTACCGCCTCCGCGGCAGCGGCACGGCACTCATCACCCTCTACATCTTCTTCATCGGCGCCGCCGGCGGCGGCCTCATCTCGCTGCTGTTCACTGACGCCTGGGGCCCGCGCACCACCGCCCTCGTCCTGTCGGTGCCCACCTCGATCCTCGGCGGCTGGATCCTCTACCGGGGCGCCCGCCACATCCGCCACGACCTGTCGCTCAACGTCCAGGAGCTGCTCGACGAGCAGGACGAAGAGAAGCGCCGCCATGAGTCGGGCGAGATCCCCGCCTTGCAGGTCAACAACCTGGACTTCTGCTATGGACCCGTCCAGGTGCTCTTCGACGTGGGCTTCGAGCTCAGGAAGGGTGAGACCCTCGCACTGCTCGGCACCAACGGAGCCGGCAAGTCCACCCTCCTGCGTGTCATCAGCGGCCTCGGAACCCCACGCCGTGGCGTCGTGCGCCTCGGCGGCCGGACGATCACCTACACGTCGCCGCAGTTGCGGGCCGCCCTCGGCATCCACCAGTTACCCGGCGGGAAGGGCGTGTTCCCAGGCATGACCGTCCACCAGAACCTCACCATGGGCGCCTACATCCACCGCCGGGACCGCGACGACGTCACCGGCCGGATCGACCGGGTCCTCGAACTGTTCCCCGACCTGGCCCAGCGCCAGGGCCAGGGAGCCGCCTCGCTGTCCGGTGGCCAACAGCAGATGCTCGCCCTGGCACGCGTGCTGCTCCACGACCCCGAGATCCTGCTCATCGACGAACTCTCGCTCGGCCTGGCCCCCACCGTGGTCCAGGACCTGCTCGGCCTCATCGAACGGTTGCAGGAACAGGGCCAGACGATCATCATCGTCGAGCAGTCCCTGAATGTCGCCCTCGCAGTTGCCGACCGGGCCATCTTCCTCGAAAAGGGGCAGATCCGCTTCGAAGGCCCGGCACAGGAACTCCTCGAACGCGACGACCTTGCCCGTGCCGTCTTCCTGGGCAAGGAGGGCGGCTGACATGGGCGAGTTGGTCCCACTTTCACAACCGGCCGTGCTCGCCGTCTGGACCACCCGCCAACTCTGGTTCGACGGACTCATCAACGGGATGGTGTTCGGGCTGCTCGCCCTCGGCATCGTGCTCGTCTACCGGTCCACAAAAGTCATCAACCTGGCGGTCGGCAACATGGGCCTGCCGGCCTCCGGGCTGCTCGCCCTCCTGGTCATCAACTACAAGTGGCCGTTCTGGATCGCACTGGCCACGGCAATGCTCGTCGGCACCCTCGTCGGGGCCCTCGTCGAACGGGCGGTGATCCGTCGGCTGTTCACCTCGCCCCGGGTGATCGTGCTGGTCGCCACCATCGGCATCGCCCAGTTGATGCAAGCCGTCATGACCGCCTATCCGGACTTCGAAGTCACCCGCGGCGCCCGCTTCCCGGTCGCGATCCCGACCACCTGGGACGACGTGTTCGGCCTGCGGATCACGGGCGCCAAGCTGACGATCCTCCTCGTCGTCCCGTTGATCACCATCGCCCTCGCCTGGTTCCTCAACCGGACGGTCTTCGGCCAGACCGTGCAGGCATCGGCCGACAACCCCGACCTGGCCCGACTCTCCGGCATCGACCCCAAGTTGGTGTCCCTCTTCGTCTGGACGGTCGGCGGCGCACTCTCGAGCATCTCGCTGATCATGCTCTCCGGAAACCGTGGCGGGATCACAGGCCTCGCCAACCTTGGCCCCAACACGATGATCCGGGCACTCGCCGCAGCGGTCATCGGAGGCATGGTCTCGTTCCCCCGGGCACTGGCGGCCGGCGTCGTCATCGGGATCGCGCAAGCCCACGTGCAGTTCGTGTTTCTGGACCAGATGGGCCTCGTTGACCTGCTCCTGTTCGTGCTCGTCGTGATCGCCGTGGCGCTCCAGAGCCGCTCGGGCACCGAGGAGGAGAGCTCCTTCTCGTTCACTCCCCGGCAACGACCGGTCCCCGAACGCCTCCTCCAGGTGTGGTGGGTCCGGCACCTCTCTCACCTGGCGCTCGGCGCCCTCGGTCTCATCGCCGTGGCGATGCCGTTTATCGTGCCGCTCCCGTCACGACACCTCCTCTACGCCAGCATCGTCGCCTTCGCCATCTGCGCAATCTCTCTCACCATCGTCACCGGCTGGGCCGGACAGTTGTCGCTCAGCCAGATGGCGTTTGCCGGCATTGGCGCACTCTCCGCCGCAGCCTTCAACCGCGGCCTCACGGTCGGCGTCGGCATCGGCGACAAGTGGGAATTCTTCAGCGTCAGCCTGCCGAAGACGCCGTACCTGGTCTCCATGCTCCTCGCCGCCATCGTCGGTGCAGCATCGGCTGCAGTGATCGGACTCGGCGCCCTCCGCGTCAAGGGCCTGCTCCTCGCGGTGACGACCTTCGCCTTCGCCATGGCCGCCCAGCAGTACTTCTACCGGCTACCGATCTTGAGCGACAACGGCAAACGCGCCGTCACCTACCGAAGGGGCAGCCTCGGCCCCTTCGACCTCACCACCCAACGCTCCTACTACCTGCTCTGCCTTGCCGTACTCGCAATCGTGCTCGCCCTGGTCGCCCGACTGCGCCGCAGCGGCATCGGCCGCTCAATCATCGCGGTCCGCGAAAACGAGGACACCGCCTCCGCCTACACCGTTTCCCCAACCCGGACGAAACTCCTGGCGTTCTCGCTGGCCGGCGGCATCGCCGGGCTCGGCGGAGCGCTGCTTGGCGGCCTCGTCCAGTCGATCAGCTACGGGGACCGCTTCTTCCTGATCGGCGATTCGCTCCGCATGGTCTCAATCATCGTGATCGGAGGCCTCGGCAGCCTCATGGGCCCCGTGCTCGGAGCCCTCTGGGTCGTCGGCCTGCCCGCCTTCTGGCCCGGCAACGACCTGGTCCCGCTCTTCACGTCGAGCATCGGCCTCCTAATCCTGCTGCTCTACTTCCCCGGCGGCCTGATCCAGATCGCCTACTCGGCACGCGACGCCCTGCTCGCCTGGGTGGAAAACCGCCTCCCGAAGACCCCGGTCAAGACGCTCACCACCCCGCCGGCGTCTGTGATCGGCGAACGGGCCGATCGAACGACTCCCGACGGCGCGGCGATCGCGGTACGGGACGTGTCCGTCTCCTTCGGTGGCCTCCGCGCGGTCGACGGGGCGACCATCCTGGTCGAACACGGCGAGGTCGTCGGCCTCATCGGCACCAACGGCGCTGGCAAGTCGACGCTCATGAACGCCATCGGCGGGTTCGTGCCATCCGAGGGGACCGTCGAGATCCTCGGGAAGGACGTCGGGAGCCTGTCGGCCTCCCAGCGCGCACGCACCGGCCTCGGCCGCACCTTCCAGGCCGCCCGACTGTTCCCGGAACTCACCGTCCGCGAAACCGTCCAAGTGGCCCTCGAGGCCCGTGGCCGTACCGGGTTCCTCTCGACCGCCCTGGTCCTCCCCAACTCCGGCAGGGCCGAACGTGCCAAGCGGGCACAGGCCGCCGAACTCATCGACTTCCTTGGGCTCGGACGCTACGCCGACGTCTTCGTCGCCGAACTCTCCACCGGCACCCGCCGCATCGTCGAACTGGCCGGCCTCCTCGCCCTCGACGCGCAGATCCTCTGCCTCGACGAACCGACCGCCGGCATCGCCCAACGCGAGACCGAGGCATTCGGACCGCTCCTCAAGGCCATCCAGGGCGAACTCGGTGCCACGATGGTCGTGATCGAACACGACATGCCGATGATCATGGCCCTGTCGGACCGCGTCTACTGCCTCGAGGCCGGCCAGGTCATCGCCGAAGGTGTACCCGACGTCGTCCGCAACGACCCGAAGGTGGTCGCCAGCTACCTCGGCACCGACGAACGGGCCATCCAGCGCAGCGACACCTGACCAGGCACCAACCGGCTACTCCTCGCCGTCACCACCCGAACGCCGCTCCAACAGGTCCTCGCGCACCTCGGTGCCTGCCACATCGGCCTTCGTCCGGTCGGTCACGGTGTTCACCCACACGGTCCGCTGCGGGAACGGAATCTCGATGCCGTGCACGTCGAACGCCTTCTTGAGGCGAGCCCGGATGATCCGCCCCGTGGCCCACTGCTCGCCCGCCTCGGTCTTGACGGCCAGACGGATCGAGATGGCGTCGGCGCCGAAGTTCTGCACACCCCAGATCTCGGGTTCCTCGAGGATCGTCGCTGATTCGAGACCCTCGTTCCAGACCTCGTCGGCGACCGACTTGATGACGCTGGCCGCCAGGTCGATGTCCGTGTCGTAGGCGACGTCCACGTCGAGCACCGTGCGCGCCCAGAGTTGCGACGAGTTGCCGACCCGACGGATTTCACTGTTCGGCACCACCCAGACGGTGCCGTGGACGTCGCGCATCACAGTGGTGCGAAATTTGACGTGCTCAACCGTGCCGGACGCAGTGCCCACGTCGACGAAGTCACCGACGCCGAACTGGTCCTCTATGACGATGAAGACGCCTGCGATGAGGTCGGCGACCAGGGACTGGGCCCCGAAGCCGACCGCCAGGCCGACGATGCCGGCGCCGGCGATGAACGGGCCCAGGTTGAGCCCCAACTCGCCCAGCATCGCCAGGGTGGCCATCGCGTAGATGGCGAAGCTGGCAATGCTGCGCAGAACCGCCCCCAGGGTGGAGATCCGCTGCTTGGACCGTTCGGTCTGTTCGTGGATCCGCTGTAGCTTGCCTCGGGCCCTGCGCCCCATGCGTGAGACCAGGTCGTCGGACTCGGCCTCCTGTCCCTCCTGGACGCGGGACTCCACGATCCGGTTGACCAGGCGGTCCACGGCCCGGGTGACGAGGCGATTCACGACCCAGGCGCCGAGCAGGATCACCACGATCTTGAGCGGACGCTCGACCAGCCAACCCACGATCTCGGCGACCACTTCACTGTCCGTCGTGTCGAACACCCACTCACAGATGAAGCCGGGTTCGACGCCACAGGCGTCGGTGAGGGACTGGGCCAGCACATTCGTCATGTTGAAACCTCCGGCGAAGCACGGTAGCGGACTGGCCGCCACGACCGGCGTCCCGCGTCCGCGTCCTCGTCCCCGACGATGCAGCTGTCAGTTCGTCAGCGTTCCCAGTGCCCAGAAGGCGACCAACAGCCCGAGACCGACGTAGATCAGGGTGCGGGCGAGCGGTGGCCGCTCGGCGTCCCGGTCGCCGCCGGGGGGACGCACCAGTGCCACCAGGTTGCCGACCGCCATCGCCCCGCCCAACGCCAGCAACAACCACCCCAGCAGGTCCTCGCCCAGGAACATGCGGAAGGTCAGATCCGGTCAGCCCATCCGGGCCATGTCGGCGAAGAGCGTGTGGTGCGGCATGAACGCCAGCCGGACGTTGCCGGTGGGTCCATTGCGGTGCTTGGCCACTTGGATTTCGGCCGTGCCCATCTCGGGGGACTCGGTGTTGTACACCTCGTCGCGGTAGATGAACACCACCACGTCCGCGTCCTGCTCGAGGGACCCGGATTCGCGCAGATCGGCCAGCATCGGGCGCTTGTCCTGGCGGGACTCGAGGGCACGCGACAGCTGTGAGAGACCGATCACCGGCGTGTCGAGCTCGCGGGCGAGGATCTTGAGGCCCCTGCTGATCTCGGAGACTTCGACCTGGCGGCTCTCGGCGTTGGACCGGCCGGTCATGAGCTGGAGGTAGTCGACGATGATGACCCCGAGTTTTCCGACCCGGCTGGTGAGCCGTCGGGCCTTGGCCCGGATCTCCATCACCGATG
>Ga0315338_1003966_pt1 | contig 12224 bp, 8 predicted proteins | sample ASW8metaG_FD_204518 | JGI IMG/M metagenome (GOLD analysis project Ga0315338, IMG submission 204518) | Ammonia-oxidizing marine archaeal communities from Monterey Bay, California, United States - ASW #8 | ecosystem: Environmental > Aquatic > Marine > Coastal | place: USA: California | collected...
CCTCTTTCTTGTTCTTGTTCCATCCAGTCCATAGTTGCATTTCCATCATGAACTTCTCCAATTTTATGCGACTTACCTGTGTAATATAAAATTCTTTCTGTAGTTGTAGTTTTTCCTGCATCGATGTGGGCACATATACCAATGTTTCTGTATTTATTTATCTCTGTTGTTCTAGCCATAAGTTAAATTCTTACCATCTAAAATGAGCAAAAGCTTTATTAGCATCTGCCATTCTATGAGTATCCTCTCTCTTTTTTACAGCTCCTCCTTTGTTTTGATGAGCATCTAAAAATTCTTGATATAATTTCATTTTCATATTCTTTCCACTTCTTTTTCGTGCTGCGTCTATAATCCATCTAATTGCCAAAGCCTGAGATCTATCAACTTTAACTTCCATAGGAATTTGATATGTTGCTCCTCCAACTCTTCTAGATCTAACTTCAACTCTTGGTTTAACATTATCTAATACATCATAAAAAAACTTAATCGCATCCACTTTTTTTTCTTTTGAAATTTTGTCTAAAATAGAATAAAAAATTTTTTCCGCTGTAGTTTTTTTCCCATCTAACATTATAACGTTTAGAAACTTAGAAATAATTCTATCTTTATATCTCGCGTCAAGTTCAATTTCTCTTTTATTTATTTTCCTTCTTCTTGACATAATACTATTTTGATTAAATTATTTAGGTTTCTTAGTACCATAAAGTGATCTTCTTTGTTTTCTATCACTGACTCCTTCTGTATCTGCATTTCCTCTTAAGATATGATATCTAACACCTGGCAAATCCTTAACCCTGCCACCTCTTATTAATACAACTGAATGCTCTTGTAAATTATGACCTTCGCCTGGGATATAACTAGTAACTTCAAAACCATTAGTTAACTTAACTCTTGCTACTTTCCTTAAAGCTGAATTAGGTTTTTTTGGTGTTGTTGTATAAACCCTAGTGCAAACACCTTTTTTTTGAGGAGAACTCTTTAAAGCGGGCACTTTATTCCTAGAAATTACCTTTTTTCTCCCTTTTCTAACTAATTGGCTTATAGTTGGCATTTTAGAATAAATTCCATAAATAAATAATTAATAAATCTTGTGGAGATAATATGTATTTAACATATGTAATCAACTAAAAAAGACAAGAAAATTAATTAATTTTATCTTGTACTTTTCTGTCTAGTTTTTGGTTTTTTTGCAGCTTTTTTCTCAATTAGAGCTAGAATTTCTTTATCTTTTTCTATTGCACTTTTTTTGAACTGCCTTACTTTGCTACCCGTACCAGCTGGTATTAATCTTCCAACAATAACATTTTCTTTTAAACCTTTTAATCTATCGGTTTTATTATTAACAGAGGCGTCCGTTAGAACTCTTGTTGTTTCTTGGAAAGAAGCAGCAGAAATAAAGGATTTTGTTTGTAAAGCTGCTTTAGTAATTCCTTGTAAAAGAATTTTTCCTGTTGCTAACTTTTTACCATCTTTTTTAAGCTTTTTATTAGTTTCATTAAACACATCATTGAAAATTGTTTCTCCAGGAATAAAAGTTGAGTCACCATTTTCTAAAATAGTTACTTTTTTTAGCATTTGTCTTAATATTACTTCTATATGTTTATCGTTTAGCATTACACCTTGCAATCTATAAACATCTTGTATTTCATTTATCATAAAATTTGCAAATTCAACATTTCCTAAAACTTCTAAAATATCATGCGGTGTTGGTTGCCCATCCACAATTAGATCACCTTTATTTATTAAATCTCCTTCATTTACATTTACATGTTTTCCCTTTGGAACGAAATATATTTTTTCCGGTTGTTTTTTGTCAGTTGGTTCAACAATAATTGCTCTTTTTGCTTTGTAATCCTTACCCCATTTTACAACACCATCAATAGCACATAAAATACCATGGTCTTTTGGTTTACGTGCCTCAAATAAGTCGGCAACTCTTGGTAAGCCACCTGTGATGTCTTTTGATTTAGATGTTTCTCTTGGAATCCTAGCTATAACAGTTCCTGCTGTTATTTTTGTTCCTTTAGATACGCTTAAAACTGCTTCTATAGGAAGAAAATATTTAGCTTCTTTATTTTTTGTATTTTTAATTGTTTTTCCTTTTTCATCTACTAATTTAATTTGCGGTTTTAAATCTTTACATTTTGGATTTAATTTCCAATCAATTATTGATCTATGCGAAATACCAGTTGATGCATCAACAGTTTCTCTTGATGAAAATCCGTCGATTACATCCTCATATTCTACTATTCCATTTTTTTCTGAAATAATTGGTATTGTATATGGATCCCATGAAGCTATTAAATCTTCTGGTTTAACTTTTTTTCCTTCAGCTGTAAATAATTTTGCACCATATGGAATATGATTATATGATTTTTCTTTATTTGAATTAGGATCTAAAAAAAATACCCTACAATTTCTACTCATTACTATTAATTGTCCTTTACTATTTTTAACAGTAGAATTGTTTTGTATTTTAATTTTTGCATTATGATTTGAAATTATACTTGATTGAACAGTCGCCTGTGTTGCTGCTCCACCTATGTGAAAAGTTCTCATTGTTAATTGTGTTCCAGGTTCACCTATTGATTGAGCAGCTTGTATACCAACAGCTTCACCCATATTAACTATAATTCCTCTAGCCAAATCTCTTCCATAACATGTTTGGCATACTCCATCTATGGTCTCGCAAAATAATGGTGATCTAACTTTTACCGTTTCAATATTAGCATCATAAATTTGTTTGATAGATTTCTCATCAAGAAGATCTCCTTTAGACAAAATCTTTTTCTTGCTAGTTTTTTCGACAGAATATAAATCTTCTGCTATCGTTCTACCAAGTATTCGTTCTCCAAGCGAAGCGATAACAGCCCCGTTTCTAATTACAGCTGAAACTTCAATATTATCTTTAGTATTACAATCATCTTCTCTAATAACAACATCTTGTGAAGAATCAACAAGGCGTCTGGTTAAATATCCTGAGTTTGCAGTTTTTAATGCTGTGTCAGCAAGACCTTTTCTTGCACCGTGTGTTGAATTAAAATATTCAAGAACTGTAAGTCCTTCTTTAAAATTAGAAGTAATTGGAGTTTCTATAATTTCACCTGTAGGTTTTGCCATTAAGCCCCTCATACCTGCAAGTTGTTTCAATTGTGCAGCAGAACCTCTAGCTCCAGAATCGGCCATCATAAACACAGAATTAATATTATTTGTGTCTCTTGTTTTTTCAATTTCATTAGTCATTGCTGAAGCAACAGAATCTGTGCATTGAGACCATGTATCAATAGTTTTATTATATTTTTCTTTTTTTGTAATAATTCCATTTAAATACTGTTGGTCATAATTTTTTATATCTTTTTTAGCTTCATCAACTAATTGGTCTTTTTCCTTTGGAATAATAAGATCATCTTTACCAAAAGAAATACCAGCTCTACATGCGTGTTCAAAACCTAAAACCATTATTTTATCACAAAATTTAACAGTTTCTGTTTGCCCACAATGTCTATAGATTGCATCTATAACATTACTTACTTCTTTTTTTGTTAAAATCTTATTTATCAAACTTATTTCTATTTTTGGATGCTTAGGTAAAATTTCATAAATTATCATCCTTCCAGCTGTAGTATCAACTATGGTATTTTCTTCTTTATTTTCTTCATTTATGAAATTACATCTACATTTAATTTTAGAATGTAATGTTATTTTTTTTGCTAATAAAGCATGTTCTATTTCTGCAATATCAATAAATGCCATGCCTGTGCCTATATCTTTTTCAAACATCAAACTTAAATAATAAATTCCTAAAACCATATCTTGAGTAGGAACAATTATCGGTTTTCCACTAGATGGGCTTAAAATATTGTTGGTAGACATAATTAAAACTCGAGCTTCTAGCTGTGCTTCCAATGATAGTGGAACATGAACTGCCATTTGATCTCCGTCAAAATCTGCGTTGAAAGCTGTGCAAACTAATGGATGTAATTGAATTGCTTTCCCTTCAATTAGCATAGGTTCAAAGGCTTGGACCCCTAATCTATGTAAAGTTGGAGCGCGGTTTAATAATACTGGGTGTTCTTTTATAACTTCCTCTAAGATATCCCAGACTTCCGGTTTTTCTTTTTCTACTAATTTCTTGGCAGTTTTAATAGTGTTAGATAATCCGTACTGCTCTAATTTTGAATATATAAATGGTTTAAATAGTTCCAAAGCCATTTTTTTTGGAATTCCGCATTGATGTAATAATAGGTGCGGACCAGGGACAATTACAGATCTCCCTGAATAATCGACTCTTTTGCCTAATAAATTTTGTCTAAATCTTCCTTGCTTACCTTTTAACATTTCAGATAAAGATTTAAGTGGTCTTTTATTTGACCCTAAAATTGCTCTTCCTCTTCTTCCATTATCAAAAAGTGCGTCGACTGATTCTTGAAGCATTCTTTTTTCATTTTTTATAATGATATCTGGGGCATTTAATTCTATTAATCTTCTTAATCTATTATTTCTATTAAGAACTCTCCTATATAAATCGTTCAGGTCTGAAGTAGCAAACCTGCCACCATCCAATGGTACAAGAGGCCTCAGATCAGGCGGAATAACAGGTAAAACCTCCAGTATCATCCAGTCGGGTTTTACTTTAGATTTAGCAAAAGCATTTAATAACTGTAATCTTTTTAAAAGTTTTAATTTTGTAATATCTGATTTTGTTGTTTCAATATTAATCCGTACTGCCTTCATTTCTTTTTCAATTTTTAGTTCACTAAGTAATTTTTTAATTATCTCAGCTCCTATACCTACTTCAAACTTTCCTTCTCCATATTTTTCAATTAGCTCTTGATATCTTTCTTCAGTTATAAGTTCGCGTTGTTTAAGATCAGTCAAACCTGGCTCTATTACTATATATTCTTCAAAATACAAAACTTTTTCTAATGATTTTAAAGTAATATCCAGCATTGTACCTATTCTACTTGGAAGCGATTTAAAAAACCAAATATGTGCAACTGGCGCTGCTAATTCAATATGGGCCATTCTTTCTCTTCTAACCTTTGAAAGCGTAACTTCCGTACCACATTTTTCACATATGATACCTTTATATTTCATTCCTTTATATTTCCCGCATATACATTCGTAGTCTTTTGTTGGGCCAAAAACTTTACCACAGAACAAGCCATCTTTTTCAGGTTTAAAAGTTCGATAGTTAATAGTTTCAGGTTTTCTAATTTCCCCAAAAGACCAGGAACGGATTTTATCAGGACTTGAAATAGATATATTAATACTATTAAAGTCTTCTATTTCAGCTGAAGATCTTTTAGTAGCTTGAAAAAATTTTTTTGTTATTGACATATATTAAGCCTCTGCATTTTTTAATTGTACATCTAGAGCCAAAGATTTTAGTTCTTTTACAAGAACATTAAAAGATTCTGGTATACCCGAATGAAAATCATGTTGACCTCTTACAATCGCTTCATATACTTTTGTTCTTCCAGCTACATCGTCTGATTTTACTGTTAACATTTCTTGTAATGTATATGAAGCTCCATACGCTTCTAAAGCCCAAACTTCCATTTCACCAACTCTTTGGCCTCCAAATTGTGCTTTACCACCTAATGGTTGTTGTGTAACAAGACTATATGGCCCAATTGATCTTGCATGCAATTTCTCATCTGCTAAGTGATGCAATTTCAACATATAAATATAGCCGACAGTTATTTTTCTGTCAAAATATTCTCCTCTTCTTCCATCTATAAGCTTAACTTGGCCGGAAGTATCTAAATTTGATTTTTCAAAAAAATAATTAATATCTTTTTCTTTTGCTCCATCAAAAACTGGGGTTGAAATAGAAACACCTTTTTTTATTTCAGATTTATAATCTAACAGTTCTTTTTTATTACTAAATATCTGATCTACAACATTTTTGTCATATAAAAAATTTAAATTCTCTTCAAGCTCTTTCTTTTGATTATGTTTTAAATAGGCGTCAATTAATTTACAAATTTCCTTTCCTAGACCAGCACAAGCCCAACCTAAATGAGTCTCAAGAATTTGCCCAACATTCATACGCGATGGAACGCCAAGAGGGTTTAATAGAATGTCAACTGGTGTGCCATCTTCTAAATGAGGCATATCCTCTATTGGAACAATCTTTGAAATACAACCTTTGTTACCATGACGACCTGCCATTTTATCACCAGGTTGTAGTTTTCTTTTTGTTGCTACAAAAACTTTTACCATTTTCATAACACCAGGAGGTAATTCATCTCCTAGTTGTAGTTTTTCAACTTTTATTTGAAACCTATTTTCTAAATTTTTTAGTTCATCATCAAAATTTTTAATTAAATTCTGAATTTTTTCCTGTTTTTTTGAATTTTTTAAAATAATTTTTCTAAGATCTTTTATTCCAATATCATTAATATCATTTAATTCTATTTTTTGATTTCCTTTTAAGTTTTTTAATCCTTTTGATATTACATTATCAATAATATTTTTTCTCAAAATCTGTGAAAAGGATTCATCTAATATTGTTCTTTCATCATCTCTATCCTTAGCTAAACTTTCAATTTCTGATCTTTCAATAGCTAAAGATCTTTCATCTTTCTCTATTCCTCTTCTATTAAAAACTCTTACTTCAACAACTGTTCCTGCATCTCCTGGTGGAACTTTTAAAGAAGTATCGCTGACATCAGTTGATTTTTCACCAAAAATTGATCTTAATAGTTTTTCTTCAGGAGAAATTGTAGTGTGAGCTTTTGGTGTAATTTTACCTACTAAAATATCTCCTGCTTTTACTTCTGCTCCTATATAAATAATTCCAGCTTCATCAAGATTTTTCAATGCTTCATCTCCAACATTTGGAATATCTCTTGTGATCTCCTCTTGTCCTAACTTGGTATCCCTAGACATAACATCGTATTCTTCGATATGAACAGAAGTGAAAGTATCATCCTTTACAACTTTCTCAGACATAATTATTGCATCTTCGAAGTTGTAGCCTTGCCATGGGGTAAATGCTACTAAAATATTTTTGCCTAAAGCTAATTCACCTTTAGATGTAGCTGGTCCATCTGCTATAATTTCACCAGCTTTAATATAATCCTCTTTTTTTACCAATGGTACTTGATTAATACAAGTGCTTTGGTTGGATCTTTGAAATTTCTTCAAATTATATATATCGACTCCTGATTGGTTTTGAGATGGGTTAGTTGCGCTAACAACTATTCTCCCTGAATCAACGCTGTCAACTTTTCCATCTCTTTTTGCAACAATTGTAACCCCCGAATCTTTTCCTACTGACTCTTCCATTCCAGTTCCAACAAACGGTGCGTCTGGTCTTAACAATGGAACAGCTTGCCTCATCATATTAGATCCCATTAAAGCTCTATTTGCATCATCATTTTCTAAAAATGGAATTAATGCGCTTGCAACAGATACTAATTGTTTTGGTGAGACATCCATATAATCTACAGAAGATGGGTTAACGATTAAAAAATCTCCGCCTTGTCTAGCACTTATTAATTGATCGATTATTTTTCCATTTGTATCAATTTTAGTATTAGCTTGAGCAATTGTATATTTTTGTTCTTGATCAGCCGCTAAAAAAACAATTTCTTCAGTAACTGTTTCATTAACAACTTTTCTATAAGGGCTTTCTATTAGACCATATTTATTTATTCTAGAATATGTTGCTAATGAATTTATCAAACCAATATTTGGTCCTTCAGGAGTTTCTACCGGACATATTCTACCATAGTGGGTCGGATGAACATCTCTTACTTCAAAACCAGCCCTTTCTCTAGTTAATCCGCCTGGACCTAATGATGACACTCTTCTTTTATGAGTAATTTCTGATAATGGATTAGTTTGATCCATAAATTGCGATAATTGAGATGTTCCAAAAAATTCTCTTAGAATTGAAACTGCAGGTTTTGAATTAATTAAATCTTGGGCTGTTGCCGTAAAAATGTCAATGGATGACATTCTTTCTTTAATTGCCCTTTCCATTCTAACAAGCCCAATCCTATATTGATTTTCTATCAATTCTCCAACAGATCTAACTCTTCTATTACCTAGATGATCTATATCGTCTTTATTTCCTTTTTTATCATTTAAAAGTAAAAGATGCCTTGCAATTTGTAAAATATCATTGGAGGTAAGAACATTCACTGTTTCATTAATATTTAATTCGCTTCTAATATTTAGCTTATATCTTCCTACTTTCGATAAATCATATCTTTCAGGATTAAAAAAAAGGTTATTAAAAAGTGTCTCGGCTGCTTCCAAAGTAGGCGGTTCTCCTGGTCTAAGATTTTTGTAAATATCTATTAATGCTTCCTCTCTATTTAAATTTAAATCAGAATGAACAGTATTTCTTAAAGCTGCTCCAACATTAACGTGATCAACGTTTAAAACTGTAAGTTTTTTAATTTTATTCTTTTTAAAATTTTCTATATCTTTCCCAATTATTTCATCTCCTGCTTCAAATAGAATTTCACCAGTACTTTCATTAATAATATCTTCTGCTAAATACCTACCTATAATTGCTTCATCGCTTAAAAAAAATTCTTTTAATCCTTCTTTTTTAAGTTTTTTTGCCTCATCAAACAAAATTCTTGATCCTGATTTTTTTTTAACTGTATGATTTTTTGCATCAACTAAATCAAAACTTATTCGTACATTATTAAAATGATTTTCATCAAATGAAGCAACCCAGCCTTTATCGACCTGAGATAATTCAATATTTGAATAAAAAAAATTAAGTATATCTTCAGGCGTTCTGCTTTCATTTTTTTGTTTTTTATCTTTAGTAGTTGAATCTTTTTCTAAAGCCATAAAAAAAGTGCTTGCTAGCATCTTTTTTTTTCTATCAATTCGAACATACATTACATCTTTTACATCAAATTCAAAATCTATCCACGATCCTCTCATTGGTATAATTCTTGCAGAATATAATAATTTGCCAGATGGATGTCCTTTTCCGTTATCGTGATCAAAAAAGACTCCTGGAGACCTGTGCATTTGAGAAACCACTACTCTTTCAATACCATTAAAAACAAAAGTTCCTCTATCAGTCATCAAAGGTATATCTCCTAAATAAACTTCATCGTCTACAGAGTCTCTAAAAGATTTTTGGTCTGGATTTTCTTCATCTATTTCATATCGCAATATTCTTAATGTAACTTTTAGAGGAGATGCGTAAGTAAAACCTCTTTGCTTACATTCATCCACATCGTATTTTGGAGTTTCTAAACGGTATTTAATAAACTCTAGAGTTGCTTTACCAGCATAATCTGTTATTGGAAATATTTCTTTTATAACTTGTTGTAAACCAATATTTTCTCTTTTATTAGCTTCAATTTTTCTTTGCAAAAAATCTTCATAAGAATTTTTTTGAACTTCAATTAAATTGGGAATATCTAAAATTTCTGGAATATTTCCAAATCTTTTTCTGAAACGTTTACGTGCTAGTAAATTTGTATCCATATATTTTGTAATATGGAGCTTATACTCTTTCAGTAAAAACTATTTTAATTCTACTTTTGCTCCAACAGCTTCAAGCTTCTTTTTTATTTCTTCAGCTTCTTCTTTTTTCACACCCTCTTTTAACGGTTTTGGTGCACTTTCAACTAAATCTTTTGCTTCTTTTAAGCCAAGTTCTGTGATTGCTCTAACTTCTTTAATAACATCTATTTTTTTATCTCCTGCTGCAGTTAATTCTATGTTAACAACGCCTCCTCCAGAATCTTCTTCCGCGGCAGCTTCTCCGCCTGCGGGTGCAGCAGCAACAGCTACAGGAGCATTTGCTTCAACTCCCCATTTTTCCTCAAGTAATTTACTTAATTCTGCAGCTTCTTTAACAGTCAACTTAGATAAATCTTCAACAATTTTTTTTAGAGTATCACTAGACATAGTTTATCTTCAACAAATTAACAATATTTTTATATTTTTCAACATTATTTTTACAAATTTTTATTTATTTTCGTTTTCTTTATTTTTTTCGTTATTTTCTTTAACCTCTGGCTTTTCATCCGCCTTTGCTTCAGTTTCTGTTTTTTCATCTGGTTTTGCTCCAGTTTCTGGTTTTTCTTCTTCAATATCAAGCTTAGAATATTCATTAAAAACTCTTGCTAGTTTATTTGCAGAAAATTTAAGTGCATATGCTATATTTTTTGCAGGAGTTTGAATTAATGATACTAATTTAGCACGTATTTCATCAAGTGTTGGTAATAATGCTATTTCCAAAACATCCTGTTGTTCTAAAAATTTATCCCCTGAGATACCTCCAAGTATTAATAATTTGTCATTTTCTTTAGAAAAATTAACAGCAACTTTAGCAGCTGAAACTTCATCTTCTGAATATGCTAATGCTACAGGACCATTAAATAAGCTCTTAAATTCTTTACTTTTGTGATCCTTTAAAATTATTTTCATTAAAGAATTTTTAACGATTATAAATTTTCCACCAACTTCATTGATTTTTAATCTAAGTTCATCAGTTTGAGTAGTTTTTAATCCGGAATAGTGAGTTACTACTAAAATACCAACGTTATTTAAAATATCCTTATAATCTTTTACGAATTTTTTTTTTTGATCTTTTTTCATTTGTTATCCTCATGTAGAAAATTAAGTTTTTTTTTAAAAACATCTACAATCTTTGAATAATTTTAGAAAATAATAAAAAAAATAGATTAATCAAGAAAATTATTTAATATTTTCTATTCTTATACTTGGGCCCATTGAAGTACTTAGATAAACTTTGTTAATAAATTTACCTTTAATACTATCAGGTTTTGATTTATTAATAGAATTAATAAATTCTTTAATATTTGAAACAAGATTTTCTTCTGTAAAACTTAACTTTCCAATACCGGCCTGCACTATAGCATTTTTTTCTGATTTGAATTGAATTTGCCCACCTTTAATATTTTTTATAGTTTTAGACAAATCCTCTGTAACAGTTCCAGTCTTTGGGTTAGGCATGATACCTAAAGGACCTAACTTTTCTCCTATTACAGCTATGTTTTTCATCATATCTGGTATTGAAACTGCAACATCAAAATTAATTTTTCCATCTTTTACATTTTTAATTAAATCTTCATTTCCTACAATATCTGCTCCTGCTTCTTTTGCTTCTTTTGCCTTATCTCCGGTTGCAAAAACTGCTACTATTATTTTCTTTCCTGTTCCACTTGGCAGTTGCACGAAACCTCTCGCTAATCCTTCTCCTTTGTTTTTTTCTTTATTAAGCATGACTGAAATATCTAATGTTTCATCAAATTTTACTCCTTTATTATTTTTAAAAGCTTTGATTGCATCGTTTAATGAAGTTGTCTTGATTTCAGAAATTTTTTTCTTATTTTCTAAGTGCCTTTTACTTCTTTTTTTTGACATTATTTTTTTTGATCCTCTTTTTGATCTTTTGCTTCATCGACTCCTTCTGTCTTTTCTTCTGCACTTTTATCTTCAGTAGGAGTTGGTTTTATTAAAGTTGCTTTTTTTATTTCTTCATCAATTGATAATTTTCCAGTTTCTATAACTTTATACCCCATTGATCTTGCAGTTCCTGCAATAATTTTTGCGGCTTGATCAACATCTTTAGCATTAAGATCGTCCATTTTTTTTTCTGCTATTTCTTTTATTGTTGACATTGGGATTTGACAAATTATTTCTCTACCTGGATTTCTACTAGCTTTTGTTAAATTTGCAGCTTCCTTTAAAAAATGTGATGCGGGTGATTTCTTAACTGTAATTTGAAAAGTTTTATCTTTATAAACTGTAACTACACAAGGAATTGGCATACCGGACTTTTCTTTCTGTGTTTTAGCATTAAAAGCTTTACAAAATTCCATAATATTTAAACCTCTTTGGCCAATAGCTGGACCAACTGGAGGTGCGGGATTGGCTTGACCAGCAGGTATTTGTAATTTTATGTATCCGTCAATTTCTTTAACCATATTATTTATATTATAAATATATTAAATTTTTTCTACTTGTGTATATTCTAATTCTACCGGTGTAGATCTGCCAAATATAGAAACAGAAATTTTTAATCTACCTCTTTCTTCATCTACTTCTTCAACCATTCCATTAAACGATGCAAAAGGTCCTTCAATTACTTTTACTTGTTGTCCAACTTCATACACGTATTTCGGAGCAATATATTCAATACTATCATCAGCTTTTTTTAGCATTTTCAAGGCTTCGTTTTGAGACAGTGGAATAGGTTTGTGATC
>Ga0315338_1003967_pt1 | contig 12224 bp, 9 predicted proteins | sample ASW8metaG_FD_204518 | JGI IMG/M metagenome (GOLD analysis project Ga0315338, IMG submission 204518) | Ammonia-oxidizing marine archaeal communities from Monterey Bay, California, United States - ASW #8 | ecosystem: Environmental > Aquatic > Marine > Coastal | place: USA: California | collected...
CCGCATGCCCGTCGCCCGGCAGCCCGTCGCGGGCTGCGCTCGCCGCCGATACGTCTACATCGGCAATCGTGAGTTTTGCGCCGCGCCGCGCCAGCTCCATGGCGATGCCCGAACCGATGCCGCCGGCGCCACCGGCGACGAGAATCGAACGGCCGGCAATGTCGAAAATATCGGTCATGAGGTTGTCTCCGGTTCGAGCAGGATGAGTTCGGCACCGTATCCGACCAACACGCCATCTTTGGCGAGGATCGCGGCGACACGTCCGGATTGGGGCGACGGGACGGCTGTTTCAGTGCCCAGCACGCTCAGTTGGGCAATTTCATCGCCGCGTTCGACGATTTTTCCGATGACGGTGTCTCCGAAAATGACGGTTCCGGTCGATGGTGCGGTAATCGCGATAGAATCTACCGGCGCCGGCGGTGTGCCGCCGATTACCGTGCGTATTCCATCTTGCTCAATGACGATCTCGGTCAAGCGGCCACTGGCGACCAGTTCCTCGATATTTTTGACTTCCGAAGGCGTAAGCGGCAAGGGTGGGCTCCAATTATTGGGTTGTGTCCGTATACTGCCTCGAAACAGCCAACACCGAAACTGGGAAGATCGCGTTGCAACGGGTTCTGATCGCCAATCGAGGGGAAATCGCGCTCCGCGTAATCCGCGCCTGCCGCAAGGCGGGACTGGAAACGGTCGCGGTCCATTCGGAAGCCGACGCCAACTCGCCGCACCTCTGGGCGGCGGACCAATCCATTTGCATTGGGCCGGCGCCAGCTTTGCAAAGCTACCTGAATGGTGATGCGATCCTGCATGTCGCCAAAGCGACCGGGAGCGACGCAATTCACCCCGGTTATGGGTTCCTTGCCGAGAATGCCGCCTTTGCGACCGGCTGCGAGGATAACGGCATTACGTTCGTTGGTCCTGCGGCCGCTTCGATCCGGGTCATGGGTGACAAGGCGGAGGCGCGGCGCGCGGCGATGCGGCTTGGCGTGCCGGTGGTGCCGGGATCGGCGGACAGCTTCACCGATGCCGAAGGGGCGGCGGAGGCAGTGCCGGAGATCGGTTTCCCGGTGCTGCTGAAGGCGCGTTCGGGCGGTGGCGGTCGCGGTATGCGCGTCGTAGAGGACGCCGCGTCCTTCGAGCGCATGTTTCAACAAGCAACAGCGGAAGCCGCGGCGGCGTTTGGCGATGGCGGCGTCTATCTAGAGCGCTATTTCTCCCGCGTCCGGCATATCGAGGTCCAGGTGCTGGGCGATGGCAAAGGTGGCGCTGTACATCTATGGGAACGCGATTGCAGCACCCAACGTCGGCATCAGAAGCTGGTGGAAGAGGCGCTGTCACCGGCACTGGACACCGCGACGCGCGAGGCGATTTGCACCGCGGCGGTCGATCTGACGAAGGGGATCGACTACCGCGGCGCCGGCACTGTCGAGTTCCTCTACGACCCGGTGGACAGGAGATTCTATTTCATCGAGATGAACACCCGTATCCAGGTCGAGCATCCAGTAACGGAGATGCTGACCGGCGTCGATCTGGTCGGCGAGCAACTGAGCATCGCGGACGGGCAGGGGCTCACGTTTGATATGCCACCGGCCGCCTCGGGCCATGCGATTGAATTCCGGATCAATGCGGAAGACCCGGCACTCGGATTCCAACCCAATCCGGGACGGATCACGGTATGGCGTCCGCCGGCCGGCTCGGGCATCCGGCTCGACAGCCATGTATATCCCGACTACGACGTCGCCAGCTTCTACGATTCATTGCTCGGCAAGCTTATCGTGCTCGGCAGTAACCGTTCCGATGCGTTGGCCAAAGCGCGGCTGGCTCTGAGCCGTTTCCAGGTCGAGGGTGTGGCGACGACCATTCCCTTCCATCTCTCTCTGCTCGACGATCCGGACTTCCAGGCAGGCGACATTCACACCGGTTGGGTCGAAGCGCGCAGCGCATGAGCAAGACCGTCAACCTGATCGACCTGACCCTGCGCGACGCGCATCAATGCCTGTGGGCGACGCGGATGACCACGGGGATGATGCGCGACGTCGCTCCGTTGTTGGACCGGGCGGGGTTCGAGGCCATCGATCTGGTCGGTGGGGCCGTCTTCGACGTCTGCGTGCGTTATCTGCACGAAGATCCGTGGGAACGCATGCGAATTCTCAGCGAGTGGGTGACGGAGACACCACTGATCATACACACGCGCGGGCAAAGCCTGTTTACCTTCGAATTCTTCGCCGACGATGTGGTGGCACTGGCGACCGAGCGCTTCGTCGCCAACGGTATGCGCTATCACACGCCCTACGATGCGCTGAACGATATCCGTAATTTGGAGATTCCAGTGAAGACGGCACGCGGTTTGGGGCTGCACACAGTGCCAGGATTGGTCTACACCCATTCGCCGGTTCACACCGACGCCTACTATGCCGAGAAGGCGAAGCAACTGGTCGCGCTGGGGGTCGACGGTGTATTCATCAAAGACCCGAGCGGGCTGCTAACGCCGGAACGCATCGTCACCTTGGCGCCCGCGATCAAGGCGGCCATCGGCGACTTGCCGTTGCAGCTTCACACCCACTGCTTGTCCGGGCTTGGTCCCTATGTCGCGCTGCAGGCGGTGAGCCACGGGGTCGAGACGGTGCACACCGCGACCTCGACTTTGGCCAATGCCGCCTCTCATCCGCCGAGCGAACTGTTCGCACGCAACTGCCGCCGCCGCGGTTTCGAGGTGCCGGTCGATTTGGAGCTGATCGAGGAGGCCGCCGCGCGACTGGCGATCATCGCCCGGGGCGCAGACAAACCCGTGGGTGCGCCGGTCGAGTATGACGAGTTCCACTTTCACCATCAGGTGCCGGGCGGCATGATCTCGAACCTGGAATACCAACTCTCGACCCTGGGCATCGAAGACAAACTCGACGAAATTCTTGAGGAAGCCGGTCGGGTACGGGCCGATCTCGGCTACCCCATCGTCGTCAGCCCCTTTGCGCAATACATCATGACCCAGGCCGTTATGAATGTGATGGGCGATGAGCGCTATGCGAGCGTGCCCGACGAGGTCCGGCGTTACGTGCTAGGCGGCTACGGCGAAATCGCCGGCGACATCGATCCCAACTTGTTTGATCGCATCGCGCGCGGGGCGGAACCGATCACGGAGCGCCCCGGTGCTTTGATGCCACCGGCGCTCGACAAGCTGAGCGCCGAGCGCGGCCCCTTTGCCAGCGACGACGACCTGCTGCTCGCGGCCTTCTATGCGCCGCGCGAATACGATGCGTTGAAGGCGGCCGGCACGATCGACACCACTTCGCCGCTTGACGGTGGCCCGCTGCGTACGTTGATCCGCGAACTGGTGCGGGGGCCGAGCCTCCAATCGGTGCATGTCGCGACCGGGTGACGTGCCCCGCTCGTTCGACTTACGGATCGATGCGATGTTTCCAACCGTAGGCCTGGCTCGAACGGCAACGTTCCAAAGCATCGAGAATGCGCGCGCGAGTTTCGCTGGGAGCGATGACGTCGTCGATCAGCCCGAGCCCGGCGGCGGCGTAGGCGCTTGACTCTTTTTCGATGCGTTTGCGGATCTCGCTGCGCGCCGCTTCCGGATCGTCTGCCTGGGCGATGTCTCGGCCATGCACCAACTCGATACCGGCTTCCGGCCCCATCACGTCGAAGCGCGCCGTCGGCCAGGCGACCAGCAGGTCCGGTTCGACGGCGCGGCCGCCGAGCGCGATATAAGCGAGCCCGATCGCCTTGCGCAGCACGACCGTAACCAGCGGTACCGATGCGCCGATGATGGAATTCAACAGCCGTCCGGTCAGGCTGACCATACGCTGTTTTTCGATTTCCGGGCCGACCAGGAATCCAGGGCAGTCCATCAATGAAATAATGGGGATGTGGAAGGCGTCGCACAGATCGATGAATTGGCGAGCCTTCGCCGCGCCCTTTTGGTCGATGGTGCCGGCCTGGCGGAACGGCTGGTTCGCCAAGATGCCGATCGGATAGCCATCCAGGCGCGCGAAAGCCGTGATCAAGCTGCGCGCATGGTCGCGCTTCATCTCGAATATCTCACCGCCATCGACTAGAAGGGCGATCAGTTTATGCATGTCGTAAGCGCGGCGATGGTTCTCCGGTACCAGTTGCGCGATGGCTGCTCCACCCTCGGCACTGTCCACGGCAGCGGGTCGAGGTGTTGCGCGCGGCGGCGCTTCATTGCAGCTCGACGGCAGATAGGAAAGGAAGGTCCGGATCGCAGCCATGCAGTCCGACTCGGTTTCGGCAAGGTAGCCCGCCTGACCGGTCTCGACCGCCGCCATCTCGCTACCGCCGATCTCTTCGTTGGTAACGTCAAGGCCAATGCCGACCTTGACGACGGGCGCGCCGGACATGCCGAGGAACCCAGTGCCCTTAACGATGGGCACGAAATCGGATTGCGCCGCGGTGAAGGACGGGCCGCCGAAGCAGGGGCCCAGCGCCGCCCCGACCTGCGGCACCTTGCCCGACATGCGGTAATGGTCGGCGAAGCGGTAGCCGAGGCCGGCCGCCGTCGCGCCGTAAGCCTCCTGCACCCGGGCCGCGCCGGCTTCCATCAGGGCAATGAAGGGTTTTTCGTGCCGCAGTGCCAGATCGCGGACCCGCTTGTTTTTAACCTCCGCGACACGACCGCGCGTGCCGGCCAACACCGTGCCGTCATCGGCGGTGACATAGACGGTACGGCCATCGATTTGGCCTGAGCCGGCCAGCATTCCGTCAGCTGGTGTCCGATCGCGTAATTCCGCGTGCTGGCTGCGCGCCAGCATGCCGATCTCGACGAAGCTTCCCGGATCGAGCAACAGGTCAAGCCGCTCGCGCGCCGTCAGTTTTCCGGAGCCGTGGAGTTTCTCGATCCGCGCCGCTCCGCCCATCTCCGCAGCCGCACGACGGCGGCGGTCCAACTGGCTCTCATCCGCCACGTTTAGATTGCAGCGCTGATCTTCGCCCGCATCAGCAGGCGGTATTCGTCCATCGAATAGGCGGCTTCCGCTTTATGCCAAGTGCAGCGCTGGTCCCAGATTACCAGGTCGCCGACCTTATAGCTGTACCGGTGCTGGAACGCGGGGTTGAGCGCGTGGGAGAAAATTTGCTCGAGCAACGGGGCCGCCTCCGCCTGCGGCATATCGACGATGCCGTAGACATGCAGCGGATTGACGTAGAGTGCTTTGCGTCCTGTTTTTGGGTGGGTGCGGACCATCGGATGAACGACCGGCGGGTGCAACTCATCCTGTTCTTCCGTCATCGGGATGACGCCGCCTTCCGCCGGTCCGGCGGAGAATTTGTGCTTGCCTTGCCTTCCGTCGATCGCGTCCTTGATGTCCTCCGGCAGTGTCTCGTAGGCCCGGTACATATCGGCGAACAGTGTGCCCGCACCGGCCGAGGGCATTTTCATCGCGAACATCACGGTATGGGCGCAGGGGTCCGCCTTGAAGGTGCTGTCCGTATGCCAAGCTGCGCCGCGTTCAGCGGAGGCGGGGTCTGGTTTCCCGTCATTCCGGCGGTTGGTCAGATAGACCAGTTCCGGATGGCCCTCGACCGCGAACTGGGTCACATGATGGTCGATCTCGAATTCGCCGAAGACCCGGCCGAAAGTTTTGAATGCATCGGGATCGAGCGACTGGCCAGCAATCGCTAGGACCGGGTAGTCAGCATGGGTGCGCGTCAGGAAATCAGCCGTCTCCGCATCAGCGCCGTGAGATAGGTCGAGCCCATTGATTAGGCCGACAAACCCTTCGACGACAGTTGTCACCTGTAAGGACGGATTATCCAACATCACCGCGCTCCTCTACCGAAATAGCAGTAAGAATCGTAGCGGTTCCGGCGGTGATTGCCAAATTTAGCCGGAAGGCGAGCCTACGCGTGCCGTGCTTTGAGCTCTTCGAAGGACACTATTTCACCGGCGATCGCGCTGGCAGCGACGGTTACGGGGCTTGCCAACCACACTTTGCCGGGCCCGGAGCGGCCGGGGAAGTTACGGTTGATGGCGCTGACCGTGACCGTTTCCGTATCGAGTGATAGGCCCGGGCCGCAGCCGGCGCAGGCGCCGCAGGCGGGCTGCAGGATTTCCGCGCCGACTTGTTCGAAAGCGTCGATGTACCCCATCTCGCGGCAATAGTCGCGCACTGCCGTCGTGCCGAACTGGAGGTATAGTTTGACGCCGTCGGCTGCCTTCAAGCCTCGGTCGGCCGCCCAGCGCAGCACCTCGTGATAGCCGTCAAAATCGACGCGCTTGCCCGCCGTGCAGGAGCCGCCATAAGCGATCTGCACCGCGACGGGCTCGCCGAGTTCGGGCAACGGGACGCCGTTGCCGGGGTCGCCCGGCGCGGCCAGCATCGGTGTCAGGCTGCCGCAGTCGATCTCGATCACATGGGCGTAGGTCGCGCCAGGGTCGCTCTTCATCCAGGGCTCGACGGTGAAGTCGATGTCGCGCCGTTCCTTCAGGAAGCGCACGGTCTGCTCGTCCGGCGCGAAGATGCCGGTCAGTCCGCCCATCTCCGCCGTCATGTTGGTCAGGGTCGTGCGCTCGTCGATCGGCAGTTGAATTGCCGCAGGGCCGCCAAACTCATAGACCCTACCGATGCCGCCGCCCTTCTTGGTGAACTCGTCGGCGAGCACATAAAGGACGATGTCTTTGGCCATGACGCCGGCGGGGATATCGCCCTTCAGTTCGACCCGCACCGATTCAGGCATCGATATGCGGTTCAGGCCAGTCATTAGTGCATTCGACATGTCGGTGCTGCCGACGCCGTAGCTCAGGCAGCCGAGCGCACCGTTATGCGGCGTGTGCGAGTCGGTTCCCGCCAGCAGTTGTCCGGGCAGGGCGTAATATTCGGTCATGATCGCGTGCGAGATGCCTTCCGAGCCTTCCTCGCCTTGCAGATATCCGTGGTCGCGCAGGCCGTACTTCTGCCAGAACGCGCGATGGCCTTCCGACATGCGGCGGATATCGGGCATCCGGTCGGTCTTCGCGTTCACCTCCGGTCGGTGCGCATAGGAGTAATGGTCCTCGAAGGACACGATATGGTCCGGATCGTGGAGATCCAGATCGGGACCATAGAATTCGTGCAGCATGTGGGCGCATTGCGCGGAGAAAATGTCGTGAAAATAGCGCCAGTCCGGTTGCACGAAGCCGGCGGTACCGGACTGCAGATCCCAATCGAGTTCGTCGGCCACGACCGCATGCCGGGCGACGATTTTCTCGGCCAGGGTCTTCGGCCCCGCCATCGCGTCCGGATCGGCGAGAGCGGGGCGGATACCTTTCGAGATCGACCGGCCGAAACCAAGTAGCCCGCCTGCGCGCAGGATATTCGCCGCCAGCGGCTCGCGGTCGCTGACCAAATCGTCGATCGGAACGTCTTCGCCCGCACGGATGCGGTCAATCAGACCGAAATCGGTCGAGGTGAACAGGCCGAGATTGTCGCAATTCTGCCGGTACAGGCGCTCGAAACTCTCGGCGATGATCAGTTTGACCCCGGCATAGAGCTCCGCCTGCGGGCTGTGCTCACGGGACGAGCCTTTGCCATAGCGCTGGCCGCCGACGATGACCGAAAAACCGCCGTTTAGTAGTCCATCCGTACCGATCGGCTGCTGGCCGTCAGTTTCGAACCCGACATGCGCGTGGCGGCCCAACTCGCGGTCGTAATGCACCAGCACGGGGATCGGGGTGATCTCGTCGGTGGAGACGTCGTTGCGCAAGGGCCGGGCGTCCGCCAGCGCGAGGTCGGTGCCGTTCAACTGCGCGGTGACCTTTTCCGGGTCTGCCGACAGGAATATGACGCGGCCGTCGAAGGCGATCGTGCTCATGAGGTTCAATTCTCCACGAAGAAATCCGGTTATCTGTCCGGGAAACTAGACAATGCCGCAGCCCTTGTCAGGTCCCTCGGGAGAAACGTTGTGCCTGTTCTGGATCGATACAACACTTGGCCCCGCTGTGCTTTTCTGGCAGACACGGCGTCGTCGAGACTGGATGAGCGTGAGAGCATGAGCGAGACGGACGCAGAGAGTACGGAAACCGGGTCGGATTTCATCCGCGACGTGGTCCGCGAGGATATCGCGGCGGGTCGGAACGACGGGATTGTGACCCGTTTTCCGCCGGAACCGAATGGTTATTTGCACATTGGTCACGCCAAATCGATTTTCCTCAATTTCGGCGTCGCGGCCGACTTCGGAGGGCGCTGCCATCTGCGCTTCGATGATACCAATCCGGTCAAGGAAGAGCTCGAATATATCGATTCGATCCAGGAGGACGTGCGCTGGCTCGGCTTCGATTGGGGCGATCACCTCTACTACGCTTCGGACAATTTCGAGCGGCTTTATGAATGGGCCGAACATCTGATCGAGGCGGGAAAGGCCTATGTCGACGATCTGTCCGCCGATGAAATCCGCGAATATCGCGGGACCCTGACCGAACCGGGGAAACCCAGCCCCTATCGCGACCGGCCGGTGGAGGAGAGCCTCGACCTGTTTCGCCGCATGAAGGCGGGCGATTTCGAGGACGGCGCGCGGGTATTGCGGGCCAAAATCGACATGGCATCGGGCAACATCAATCTGCGCGATCCGGTCATCTACCGCATCTTGAACGCGCATCATCCGCGCACGGGCGATGCCTGGCATATCTACCCGACCTACGATTTTGCGCATGGTCAGTCGGACGCCATCGAAGGCGTGACCCATTCGCTGTGTACCCTGGAATTCGCCGACCACCGGCCGCTTTACGACTGGCTGATCGAAAACCTGCCGGTCGAGTCGCGGCCGCGTCAGACCGAGTTCGCGCGGCTCAACATTTCATACACTGTGCTGTCCAAACGGCGTTTGATGCAGCTCGTCCAGGAAGGCCATGTGTCGGGTTGGGACGATCCGCGTATGCCGACCCTGTCCGGGCTGCGCCGGCGTGGTGTCCCGGCGGCGGCGATCCGCGAATTCGCGGGGCTGATCGGCGTCACCAAGAGCGACAGCACGGTCGACATGGCGCTGTTCGACCATTGCACCCGCGACTTGTTGAATCCGACTACGCCGCGGCGCATGGGCGTGTTGCGGCCCTTGAAGGTGGTGATCGAGAACTATCCCGAGGGCGAGACCGAAATGATCGAGGCCCAGAACCACCCGCAATATCCGGAGATGGGCTCTCGGCAGGTACCGTTCGGCCGCGAGATCTATGTCGAGCGCGAGGACTACATGGAGGATGCACCGCGCAAATTTTTCCGTCTGTCGGAGGGCCGCGAAGTGCGGCTGCGCTACGCCTATTTCGTGACCTGCCGGGAAGCCATCAAGGATGAAAACGGCGAGGTGATCGAGTTGCGTTGCACCTACGATCCGGAAACCAAGGGCGGCAACGCGCCGGACGGCCGAAAGGTAAAAGGGACCCTGCATTGGGTCTCGGCGGAACATGGCGTGCCGGCAGAGGTGCGCCTGTACGACCATCTGTTCCAGCGCGAGGACCCGGGCGCCGAGGGGAATTTTCTCGACGACCTCAACCCGAATTCCCTGAGCGTGGAATCATCCTATCTGGAGCCGGCGCTGGCGGATTGTAAGCCGGGCGAGCCCGTGCAGTTCGAGCGCCAGGGTTATTTCTGCGCGGACCCCGACTCGACCCCGGCCGCGCCGGTGTTCAACCGCACCGTCGCGTTGCGCGACAGTTGGGCGAAAGCCAAGAAAAAATAACCAGTTAGCTGGCAAACACCGCCATCAGGCGCGTCTCGATGCTGCGGCGCGGCGGCAAGTCTTCCGACACCGACTTGTTGTCGAAGGAGACGTGCGGGCAGTAGTAGGCGCGGTCCGGGCGCTCGTCCATCTGTTTGAGAACCAAGACTTCTTCCGTTGTCATATTCGGGAAGTAGCACCAGCGGTGATCCGGACTATAGATCGGCGCGGCAACCTTACTGTCGTTGTTGCGGCCCGTATAATAGTAATCGATCACGTCGCCCTCGGGCAGCGACTCCCAGTCGATGCAAGTCAGCGGGTTATGGTAGGCCGGGTTGTCGAAGGGCTGCCAGGTGTTGAACCAGGCAAATTTCCAATTCTCCTGCGGCGCCACATCGTGCTGCGCCAGCAACTCGTGTGACATTTCCTCGAGTCGCGCCATGTTGTAGTCGCAATGCACGAACCGGGCGTAGCCGTCGTTGAAATCGATCGGCTTTTCGGTGCGGATCAGATGACCGCGGACGAAGGCGTGGTCGGCGCCGGTGACCCGCTTGATCAAATCGATCATCTGCGGATGATATTTCGCCTGCACTTCGTCCTCGTCCCGGAAGTCGTCAACCGTCGCACGGTTGCTCGACAGGGAGAAGCCGTTCTGGTCGAGGTTGATCCCGCCCGCCTCAAAACGCGGGCGCGCATTGTGGACCTTGATTGGCTGGAACGAGGTGTTGGCACGGCGCGATTCCCTGGATCCGATGCGCGGCGAGTCTTCCTTGTCGCGCCATTCGGCATTGATGTAGCGGACCTGCGCATCCACCGTTTCCGTATCCTTCGTAGACAGTACCGTTACGTCGTCCAACTGATCGTCCTTTCCATTACCGATTGCGGCCGAAGCATATGCTATTTGCGCTTAGCTGAAAACCGCGTGTCTATTCCACCAACGTCGAACCCGCGCCTTGAACACGGGTCTGCCGCATGCGGCGGCGGTATTTGTCAGCGTCGTAGCCGCTGCCGCGGTGCAATAGACAGCGATTGTCCCAGATGACCACATCGCCGACCTGCCAGGCGTGCGAATAGATGTATTCGGGCTTTACGGCGTCCTCGAGCAAACCGTCCAGCAGTGGGCGGCTGTCTTCCAGGCTCCAGCCGTCGATCTGCTTTGCGTGCGAGCCGACATAGTAGTTTTTCGCGCCGGTCCGCGGATTCGTGCGGACCAGTTTTTGTCCGACCGGCGGCAGCGATTTTGCGTGCGATGGCGTGACCGCGTCGTCGCTGACTTTGCTGCGCGAGAAGACGTAATCGTGGATCGCGATCAGCGGGTCGATTTTTGCCTGCTCTTCCCCGGGTAGCCGGTTATAGGCGGCACGCTCGCTAACGAACTCGGTTCGGCCGCCTTCGTCCGGCACCTCGTAGGCGCACATGATTGAGACAAAAGCCGGCACTTCTCGAAAGGAGGAGTCGGAGTGCCACATATTGTTGCCGGTTTGGAAGATCGTCCGCTTGTGATCGTTGCCGATGGCGGTGCCGTCCGGCTGTACGTTCCCGATAGTGCCGAAATGCTCGATAATACCTTCCTGACCGAGCTTGACGTGATTGGCTTCCGGTTCGCCCAAAGCGCGCGTCAAGGCGAGCTGCTTGTCGTCGTCCATCGCCTGGTTGGGGAAACAGACGAAAGAGTACTCGTCGATCGCGACGCGAACTTTCTCGACAACATCACCTACCAGGGCCTTCGTTAGATCGACACCGGTGATGCGGGTGCCGAAATCGGCATGCAACGGTTCGATATTCAGGGTGGCCATCGAAAATTCTCCAGCATCCTCTAATGCGCCAATTCAACCATCTTACGCACCGTGATCCAAGCCGATGTGTTACCGATAGTTTTCCGCGTCGGTTGCCCCTAACATGAACGCACCCAACTCGGAGATGATCCCATGACGGATGCGACGGAACAGTTTCCCCTAGGCGTCGGCTATATCGACGGCGAATATTGCGCGAAGGAGGCGATGCGCCTGCCGATTGCCGATCTTGGCTTTCTGCTGGCGGATGTAACCTACGATGCGCTGCATGTGATCGATGGCAGTTTCTTCCGTATGGAAGACCATCTCGACCGTTGGGACCGATCGATCACCAAACGGCAGTTCAATACGCTGCCGCACGACCGGGACGAGATTCGTGAAATATTGATGGAATGCGTCCGCCGTTCGGGCTTGCGCAAGTCGATGGTTTATGTCCTGGCGACACGCGGCGAGGCGTTGGACAGTCTTAAGGACCTCCGCCAGTGCCAGAACCGGCTCCTGGCCTGGGCGGTGCCCTATTACGGAGTCATTCCCGACGACAAGATGGAAGACGGTATCGATATCTGCGTCAGTTCGGTACTGCGGACGCCGCCCGAGGCGATCGATCCGACGGTAAAGAACTTCGCCCGCATCGATTTCTCCGACGCGCTGCTCGAAGCCTACGACAAAGGTTTCGACCATGCGGTCCTGCTCGACCGCGACGGCAATGTCACCGAGGGCCGCGGCTGGAACATCTTCGCACTGCATGGCGGCCGCTTGGTAACGCCAGAAGACGGCGTCCTGGAG
>Ga0315338_1003969_pt1 | contig 12220 bp, 6 predicted proteins | sample ASW8metaG_FD_204518 | JGI IMG/M metagenome (GOLD analysis project Ga0315338, IMG submission 204518) | Ammonia-oxidizing marine archaeal communities from Monterey Bay, California, United States - ASW #8 | ecosystem: Environmental > Aquatic > Marine > Coastal | place: USA: California | collected...
GAAGAATCGGCACCTCGGCCCCGAAGAGCGGGGTGATGGCCATCTTTCCAAAGTGGGGTTTGTAGCGCTCGTCATCGGGATGAGCTACAACAGCGATACACGCGGCCAGAAGCTCAGGCCGCGTCGTGGCAATCTGAAACTCACCACCCTCTTTGAGACCGAAGCGGACCTCGTGCATGGCCCCCGGCTTTTCCCGATCTTCGACTTCGGCCTGAGCGACGGCGGTCTTGAAATCAACGTCCCACATGGTCGGGGACTCGATGGAGTAGACCTCACCTTTGGCAACCAAATCGAGAAAAGAGGCCTGCGAAACCGACCGACAGTGCGGATCAATCGTCGCGTAGGTTTGGTTCCAGTCGATCGACAGACCGAGACGACGCCAAAGATGTTCAAACGCCTTCTCGTCCTCTTCCGTGACGAGCGCACAGGACTCGATAAAGTTGCGACGCGAGACTTCCTCGATGGGATCTTTCTTGCCTTTGTCACGACGTGGTTTCCAGTCAGCGTCGTAAGCAAGCTTCGGCTCACAACGGATCCCGAAGATGTTCTGAACACGTCGTTCGGTCGGAAGGCCGTTGTCGTCCCACCCCATTCCATAGTGGATGTTCTTCCCTGACATTCGTTGAAACCGGGCGAGAAGATCCTGATGGGTGTAGCTGAAGACGTGACCGATGTGGAGCGATCCCGAGACCGTCGGTGGAGGCGTGTCGACGACGAAGGTCTCGTCACGGGGGCGGCTGGGGTCCCAGCTGTAGATGCCGGATTCCTGCCAGCGAGCCTGCCAGGCAGCCTCGGCCTCGGTTGCATTGTACTTTTGCGGGATCTCTTTCATCGGAATGTTCTCTCCGTCTTCGGGGTTTCACGTTCTGCGATCGGTGATCCTAGCGCGAATTGGGGTGGTCGGCCTACCGGCAAGGTTTGGAGTGAAGGCAACGCCGGCCTTGTGCGGCCGGTACTGGGTCAAACAACTCCGACACTACCAGTTGGGGAATTCGACCCAAACTCGACCCAACTCGATTGGGAGGCGATCCGGGACGGGCTAGCCGCTGTCGGTTGCGCTATAATAGGAGTGTGGCCACGGATCGTCAGCCACGGCGCCGAGCCTCGGAACCGGGTCGCGCAAACGCACCGCTGCAAAACCTGACCGGGAGGTAGTTTCTTGTCCCGCTTCACCCTAGCGATATGCATCCTCGCATCCTGCCTTCTGAACACACCCTCGCCGGCCGAAGATGCATTGATCGAGAGTGGTGTTTTCGGAGTCAGGATCAACGAGCAGGGAGTTCTCCTCTCCGGGCCTCCGCACGGGTTGAACGTAATGGACAGCCCTTTGGCACAGCTCCCCGAGGAAATCGTCGAGTGGTTCGGCGTCGCATTCTCGAGCGGACAGCATCGAGTCGAAGGCGTTGGAACGGGAAACAGCCCCGACTGGGCTGGACGGCGCGCGGTCTCCCTCGTCTCTTTCGAAGCAAACGGTCGAACAGCCTCCGCGGTGACCCGGATCGACGATCTCCAGATTCGGACGAGTTTCGACTTCGATCGCCAGGCTGGTTGGCTACTCGGACATGTTTCCTTGACCAACCGCGGCTCGGAAGACCTCTTCGAAGTCATCTACTCGCGTGAGTTCGAATCGGGAGACGCGACGGGCTGGACATTTCCCTCCGACGTGAAGACCTTGCGAACAGCGCCCGAATCGATCTGCCGATTGCTCTGGGAGTTCGAAAGCCTTCCCGCGGGTGCAACGCGCGGACTGCGCCTGACCTGGGCCGAGGATTCAGGTGAACAAAAGGTGTCGGCCGGATCCGGAGTGGACGTTCCCCTCGGCTTGTGGACGAACGGCGAATTCCCGAACGGACTCCCCGTCGGTGAGACAAACGGAATATCCTTCGGCGATTTCGATCGAGACGGTTTCATCGACGTGTTTGCCTGCCAATCGGCCAACCTTTGGCGAAACGTCGGAGGAGCGAATTGGGAACTCGCGGCGGACCTCGACAATGTTCTGCCTTTTGCGTCGACCCGTTACGGCTCTTCCTTCGGGGATTACAACAACGATGGCTATCCCGACATCGGAACTGAGCCACGAAACATAGCCGGTGACGACAGTTGCTTTCATCTCCTCTACAACCTGGGCGGGACTGGCAGTTTCGTCGACGTGGCCACCAATCCGGCCATCCTCGACGAGCAGCCGTGCGGCCTACGCGCGGAGACGATTTGTTGGGGCGACGTCGATGAGGACGGCGATCTGGATATGTTCCTCCCGACCTATCCTCCACCCATCTTCAGCCCGGGAAACTTCTTTTTGCACAACCTCGGCCCGACCGGACCCGGTGGCGCCTATCGTTTTACCGAGGCAGTCGACGAGGTGGGTCTGGACAATCCCCCGGGCGCCGCACGCCCGGAGGGGGCACAATTCGCCGACATAGACCGTGATGGTGACCTCGATTTGTACAGCAATGGCACCCTCTACCAGAATCTTTCTGCGGTGGGAGAGCCGTTTTTTGCCGCCATGAGTGAGGCCGCTTCGGGAATCGGGCTGAGCACATCACTCGACGAAGGGGCGATGTTCTTTGACTACGATCTCGACGGCGATGAAGATCTTGTCATCGTGTACACGGAGGATGGAGTCCGCATTTGGGAGAGCTACGGAGACGGAATGTTCTTCGCCGCTGACCAAGGGATGATCGATAGCCCCTTTACCGGCCTGAATCTGGGTATGTCCGCCGAGGATTGGGACAATGACGGCGACATCGATTTTACGACCCGACAGGTCTTTCGACGCAACATGTTCATGGAAGAAGGCGTTCGCCACTTTACCGTCGCCCAGACCTCGATCACTCCGAGCCATAAGACTTCCGCGACCCCGGCGTGGGGAGACTGGGACCTCGACGGGGACCTCGACTGTGCGCTGGGCAACTACCAGAGCGTCGGACACTTCTACGAAAACGTCCTCTACGACCAGAGCACCTCAGAGGAAGCCCGCCGCTACGTCCGGATACGAGTCGTTCGCGAATCGAATGACTTCCCGGCCGGACTCGAAACCGAGTTCGGAGCGGCCGTCGAAATCCAAGTGGCCGGTGACCCAGATGGGACCCGGCGACGCAAGTTCGTGGCGAGTGGACACGGCTATCTCAACCAAAACGAGTACACGCTCCACTTCGCACTCCCGGACGATCCCGCCCCTGGGGATCCAGAAGAAGACGTTCGCTTCGACGTGATCGTGGACTTTCCCTCGGTCCCGGAACTGGGAACCTGGCGAGTCGACCGACATGTGAACCCAGCACTGGGGGATATCGATCTCTCGGACCTGCTCGATCGCGAGATCGTTGTTCTGCACGACGGAACGGTTCGGATCGACGACGCTGACTTCCCCCCTCTCGCGGTAAGTCCACGCCTTGTCACGACGACTGGAGGGCTGGCCTTAGCCGGAGCGACCACACCACTCCCGGCTCCGGTCAGTGCTCCAAATGGAGACTGGTACGTCGGAATCGACTTTACGACCGAGACGGCCACCGAGTCGATTCGAGTCACCGAACTGATTCTCGAGGGTCAACTCGGCGAAACGACCACCTGTGGCGGAGACCCATTCAACGTGATCTTCTGGGATGTGACGGATCCCGAAAACCCAGAGGTAGTTTCGGGTGGAGAGATCGTCGCTACTTTCTCGAGTCGAAATCGGCGTCACTTTGCTCACGTCGATGTAATCCTCGAGCCAAATCGTCACTATCGGGCGGCCGCCCACGTCGCGGAGATCCGTGCGACAGACACGCCTGGCCCAGTCGTGGACGGCCCGATCAGTGTGCTCGGAGGGCTTACGTTCTGGAACCCTGATCCCTGCTCCGGCGACGACATCGTCGAAACCACGACGCGCTCCGACAAGGCCTACCTCGCCCTTCGAGTGAGCGGCGGCGCCCTCGGCCCGACCGATGTGTCTCCAATCAGAACCGCAGATTCCGCACCGACGCTTGGAATGCCGTCCCCGAATCCCTTCCAAGAGAACGTCGCCCTTCCGTTGAATCTGGCTCAGGCGGCTCATGTTCATGCGGCGATCTACGACGTCGTGGGGCGCCAGGTTCGCGTCCTCCACGACGGCACCCTCGTCGCCGGGACACACAATCTGGTCTGGGATGGACAGCGGGAAGATGGAGTGCGGCTCGCGCCGGGAAGGTACTACCTACGAACCGAAGTCGCGAACCGGCCGGCAGAGGCACACCGAATCACGCTACTTCGCTGAGAGAATTCGCCGCAACCTTGGATCATAACTGTCTCACCCCAAGCCTGCGACCATCCGACGTTCATCCCGCCGCGCAACTGAATCCGGACCTCGGAAGTTACTTTCTTCCCACCACGAGAAGCCGACGGGCCTTGTGGTCGTAAGGGTGCTCCGTCCAACCCGAGTACGTCTCGATATCGACGAAGCCAACCCCGCGAAACATGTCGATCAGCTCCCCGGCGGAGTAGAGCCAGTGGTCGACACGCCAGCGACGTATCACGCGGTCTCCCTCGATCAGGATCCACTCGTTTTCGAGCCGCCGCCACCCATCCACTACCCAGCGACGCTCGACGCGAAGCCGCCCGTCCCCCAGGTCGTGAACCGAGCTGGGCAGGAAGATCGCAGCCAACCCTTCCTTTCCGAGCGTTTCGACGACAAAGGTTCCACCGGGCTTGAGTGAGTCATACACGTTCTGAACAACTTGAACGTTGTCCGCCCACTTGTCGAAGTAACCCAGCGAAGTAAACGCGTTCACCGCCAGGTCAAAGGCAGTGGGACGACGAAAAGACCGCATGTCTGAACGGACCCATTCGACGTCCAACATTTCTTCAGAGGCAGCATCCTGGGCTCGTTTGAGCAGTGGAGCGGTGAGGTCCACACCGGTGACGCGGAATCCCAGCCGCGCCAGGGGCAGCGCGTGTCGTCCCGGGCCACAGGGCATATCGAGTACATCCCCGGTTTCCAGCCCGGCCAGAGACTTCAGCCGCTCGGCCTGCCCGACCGCGGCTTCGAAGGCACTGACCGGAAACATGAACTCAAAAAGTTCGTCCCACAGCACTTCGTCTTCGTACCAATCCGACATCTCTTCCCCTCTGTTACGGCCGGTGACCTCGCCAGGATATAGCCTGGCGCACTTGGATTGAAATCAGAACGGAAAATTCGGGTTCGAAACCGCGGACAAACACCAGATGTACCTTACCGCGTTCGAGATAAGGGATGTTCCCTGCTTCCCGTCTCGTTGACAGGCAGTACATTGGTCTGAGACATTAGGGCCCCCTCGCGAACTCGATAACTCGGCCTTTTCTCCGGAGTTCTCAATGCCCGACATTGCGATCCACGCTTCGTTGGTTCTCTCCCCCAGCCCGGGCCACCCTTGATGCTTGGGGATGGTCGATCGCTCAGCCGGTACTTGCTGCTGGCCACTTTGCTTTCCTCAATGTCGATGACCGAAGCCATCGCGGACGACGCGCTTCTCGCGTCCCGCTACGACAGAATGATCGAAGACCTCGAATCGCTCTCCATCGATTCGAACCGTGCAACGCCGGTAGAAGGTTTTGTTTTCGAGCGAGATGGCGCCGGCTTTTCTCTCGACGCCGGAACTCTCTACGCGTGCAATCCTGTTCTCGGGCGGGACGGCTTCTTCGTCTTTGAAGGACACGGGCGTTTTCTCTATCGCCCCGCGACGGCCTTCGAGCAGGCGCAGCTGGCCCGGGAAAAGAGCGCCGCCACCTTGGACCGAAGCTTCGAGTACCTCTTCCTCTTCTTCGGCGACCAGACGGCAGGGCAACTGACCCGAGCATTTCCCTTCTCGCCTGCAGACCCCAGCAAGAAAACGGTCAAGTTCCTCGACAAAGCACGGTCCTACTTCCCGACAAAGGAACTCTCTCGGGTCCTCCTCAACGATCTCCAGGTCGACTTTCTCTACGCTCACCTGAAGGGAGAGGAGACGCTTTGCTTTCTCGTCGACCCTCTCTCCTCGGAGTCGGTCCGCCTGAGCGAGGACCGCGTGAAATTCGATGAAAACTGGGCAACCCTTACGTCCCACCACCGTCCAGCCGAACTCGGCCTCGACCTGGACGAGAACCCAGAACGAAGGGACCGTGTCCACTTCGCTCACCACGACCTGAGCGTCGAAATCGGGTCTGGCCTACGGACGAAGTTCGTAGACGATATAGAAGTGAACGCTCTTGGACCGGATCTTCACTGGATCAGTTTTTCCCTCGACCCCGACCTCGAAGTTTCCGCGGCAAGCTGGGACGATGGAACCAAAGCCGGAGTAGGCCGGGAAGAGGATGATTGGACCGTTTGGGTGGAAGTTCCGGGCGCCTTCGAACCCGCTCAGTCTCGAAAACTCAGACTCGAGTACGAAGGCGACATCTTCGAACGAACGGGCGACTGGATTGTCCTTGGCTCATCGATTGGATGGTATCCGCGAACCGGTACCCGACGGAGTGCCACCTTCGATCTCCACTACGAAGCCGAGGAGAAATACACTTTCATCAGCGTCGGGGACAAGATTTCCGGGAGCGTTCAGGATCGGAAAAGTCACTACCACTACCGCGTCACCGAGCCGGTTCGAAATGTGACCTTTGGTGTCGGGCACTTCGAGCAGGAAATAATCGACGACGAACGGATCCCTCCAGTCACTGTGCACTACTCGGAAAAACACCATCGACAGATTGCCCACAACTTGATCGAGGAGGGGATTGGCTCTGGCAAAGCGATGGAGAAACAGGTCGCAGCGGACATTGCCAACTCCCTTGCTTTCTTTGAGACCGTTCTCGGCCCCTGCCCCGTCGACTCACTCGTCGCGGTCGAGACACCGACAAACCATGGGGAGGCCTTTCCTGGCCTGATCAATCTCTCCTGGGCCACGTTTCAGACCGGCGAGTTTCCGGAGGCAGCCGAACTCTTCCGGGCCCATGAAGTCGCCCACCAATGGTGGGGTGCGGGTGGTGTCGATTTTGCCACGTATCACGACCAGTGGCTCAGCGAAGCCTTTGCGGAATACTCCGCGCTCTGGTTTCTACAGGCCGGACTTGGGGACACCGAGACCTTCTTCGAGCGCCTCGAATCGTGGCGCGATGACATCTACGGCAACCGAAAGTACCTGACCGGGAGCGGACAGGAAGCAGGACCGATCAGCCTGGGCTATCGAAACCGATCCACGGACACGACCGGCGATTACAATCTGATCGTCTACAAGAAGGGGGCCTGGGTTCTCCATATGCTCCGCAACCTTCTTCTCGATCTCGACACACTGGACGAGAGTGCCTTCGGTAGCATCGTACGTGAGTTCCAGGCGCAGTACCGTGGGCAGAAAGCCTCGACAGAAGACTTTCAAGCCCTCGTCGAGGCGAAGGTGGGCCAACCGATGGACTGGTTCTTCGACCAATGGGTTCGCCAGACGGGCTTGCCGGAGTATGAATTCGCCTGGAAGTCGACCCCCGCTGACGGGCAACATCGAGTCTCGGTACAAATCAAGCAGAAGGGCGTCGGCCCGGACTTTCGTATGTACGTTCCGATTCGCCTTGATTTCGCGAACAACCAACAGGCTCGGTTCAGAATCCTCCTCGTCGGCGAAAACTCTGAGTTCGACCTCCCCCTCCTGCCGCTCGAACCACAGGAGATTCGGTTCAACGACTTTGAATCGGTCCTCTGCAAGCACAAGGAAGTCGACTGGCAGTAAGGGGAAGTCCGACTCCAGGGTGAAGAAGGGGTACACCGACTACTCTGCGACGTAGGCGATCGGACGGAGCAAACGACAACCAGCAACCAGCAATAGGGCGATTCTATGAGCTTGCAGATCCTTCCTCTCCGAGATCGTGCGCGACGAGTCGATGACTGGACACGAACCCGACTCGACCGCCTGATCCCCGCGTTGATGCAGCGAGAGCAGGTGCCGATGTGGCTCGTGATCTGTCGCGAGTACAACGAGGACCCCATCGTTCGAACCATGCTCCCGGCAACCTGGCTCTCGGCGCGACGGCGCACGATTCTGATGTTCTTCCAGACGGAGGGTGGCTCGGTCGAACGCCTCGTCGTCGCGCGCTACGGCGTCGATGACTTGTTCGAGCCGGCCTGGGATCCGGAGACCCAACCAGATCAATGGGCACGCTTGGCGCAGTTGATCGAGGAGCGCGCCCCGTCATCGATCGCAGTGAACCTCTCCACCGAGTTCGCCCACGCCGACGGAATCTCCGCCTCCGAGTTGAAACTTCTTCAGCAGTCTCTTCCCGAGCCATACTCGGATCGCATCGTCCCGGGCGACCGGCTCGCGGTCGGTTGGTTGGAAACTCGAATCGACGAAGAAGTGGCGTTTTATCCTGAGTTCTGCCGCCTGGGACACAAAGTGATCACGGAAGGGCTCTCCCGGGATGTCATCTTGCCCGGTCAGACGACAACGGAAGATCTTCAGTGGTGGTACCGGGAGAAGATCCATTCGCTCGGTCTCGAAACCTGGTTTCATCCGTCAGCCTCCATTCAACGGCGGGTCGAATCTGGCGACGACAAATCGCTTCTTCAAACGATGAGAAGCTCCGGAACGTTCGAGCGGGGAGACATCATCCACGTTGACGTCGGCCTCTCCTATCTAGGCCTCAACACCGATAATCAACACCTCGGTTACGTTCTGCACGAGAGTGAAACTACCGTGCCAGCTGGCATGAATGCCGCCATGGCCCAGGCCAACCGGCTTCAAGACATCGTGTGTTCGGAATTCGCGACCGGTCGAACGGGAAATGAAGTGCTTGCGAGATCACGAAAACGCAGTCTCGCCGAAGGAATCGAACCCTCGATCTACTGCCACCCCCTCGGCACTCATGGGCATGCCGCCGGATCGACGATTGGACTTTGGGACCAACAGGATGGAGTGAAGGGATCGGGGGATTATGCGATCTTTCCACAGACTGTCTGGTCCGTGGAGCTGAACGTGCGGGCGCCTCTCCCAGAGTGGAACGGACAGCACGTTCTCATTCCTCTCGAAGAGGACGCGTTTTTCGACGGGGATCGACTCGAGTACATCGATGGACGCCAGACGGAGTTTCTGGCCATTTCTTAGACAGCGCAACTCGAGATGAGGGCTTCAGCTCCCACGCTTTCGCACCTTCCAGACGTGCTCGTAGGGCCAGCGTTTCCCCCACTCTGCGGGACTCTCAAATGGTGTACCTTCCATCGATTCCGGCGCACGCAGCTCGAGGTAGTCGACCACTTCGAAGCCCGTGCGGGCGAAGAGCCCGAACCATTCCGAAATCGGAAGACTGAATTCAACCCCACCCGGATCGACCTTCGCGTCCGTCCAATCGATTTTGTGCAATCCGAAGTAGTCGCGGTGCAGTCGGGGCTCGCTCATCGAACCATCGAGCGGCATGGTGACCGTCGCGAGTGGGGTGGTTGCCAGAAAAACGAGATCCCCTCCTGCCCTCAACAAACGATGCGCTTCGGGAATCCAGACGTGAGGATCGCACCAGATCGCTGCACCGTACTCACTGATAGCAAAATCGAAAGAGGCGTCGGGTAGGGGTACCGCCTCCGCACTCCCGTGGAGTAACTCGATCTCGACTCCGTGTTCACGGGAGAGGCCCCGAGCGGTCTCCAGCTGACGTTCCGAGTTGTCGATCCCGACGACCGATGCTCCGCGGCGCGCCATCCAGCCCGAGACATAGCCGGTGCCGCAACCAAGTTCGATCGCGTCGAGCTTTGACATGTTTTCCGGCAGGAGGCAGAGCTCCGTTTCGAGCAGGCCCCAAACGCCCCAGTACGGAACTGGCGACGCCCAGGCGCGCTTTCCCGCCGGAATCCACGACTCTGCAACACCGTCCCAATAGGTGCGGTTCGTCTGAACATGATCCGGCAGCTGGCCTTCGTCTTTTTTCGCCATCTGATCAGACCTTGCGCCAGCGTAGGAGGTTCGTCGCCTCGGGAAGATTCTTCGCTCCACCAAGGATGACGACAGCATCCCCTTTACGCACCAGACGGAGGGCCCGGAGCCGTTCTATCCCCTGCTGCATCAGCTCATCTCCGGTCCGGGCCGCAGGCAAAAAGACCGTTTGCGTGTTCCAGGCCAGGGTCAGCCTTCGCCGGGTCGCCTCACTCGGCGTGACGCAAATCACCCGAATCCCGGGTCGGTAGCCAGACAAAATGTAGCCGGTGCGCCCGCTCGTGGTGAAAACGACGATACGGCGAGCCCCACTGAGAGCGGCAAGTTCGATCGTCGCTCGTGCCATGGCCCGGATCGGTTCCGTTCGTTCGTCCCCTCCGGCATCTCTTTCGAAGTCCCCCCGACGTCGCGATGGCCAGTGCGGCCCCTCCAGAGACTGCTCCGCCTCGATTGCAATTCGACTGAGCATGCGTACGGACTCGATCGGATGATCCCCAACTGCCGACTCGGCCGAGAGCATGATTGCATCCGTACCGTCGAAAACGGCGTTGGCCACATCCGAAACCTCTGCCCGAGTCGGCTTCGAGTGTTGAACCATCGATTCAAGCATCTGGGTCGCGGTGATCGAGAAGACGCCTTTGGCCCGGGCTCTCCGCAGAATGTCCTTTTGCCAGACTGGCACTTTCTCCAACGAGATCTCCACCCCAAGGTCCCCACGCGCAACCATGATCCCATCGGTCTCTTCGAGGATCTCGTCGAGGTTCTTCAAGGCAGCGGGTTTTTCGATCTTGGCGACGATCGCTGGCGAGCGCGTCTTCTTGGATTGTCGCATCGACTTCTGAACGAGGCGCCTCAAACGAAGCAGATCCTCCGCTGATTGGACGAAGGAAAGGGCAATGAAGTCAGCCTCGGCTCCCACCGCCATCTCGACATCTCGAGCGTCCTTGCGGGTCGGCACTTTCAAACCGATCGTCCGCCCGGGGAAATTCACTCCGGCGTGCTCCTTCAAGCGGCCCGAGCGCACGACAACGGTCTCGAGTCGATCCTCCTGCCGTTTCTCGACCCGAAGTTCAAGATAGCCGTCGTCGAGCAAGATCTGCCCGCCCCGCTTGAGTTCATCCGCAATCCGGGGATAGTCGACGAAGATCTCCTGCGAGGTGCAGATGTCATCAGTTCCGCGGATACCTCCGCGCACGAACAGCGTTTCTCCCCGATGGAGGTCGATCGGTTTCCCGCCTGCGTTCCGTCCCGTTCGAACCTTTGGACCCTGAAGATCGACGAGAATACCCACCGGTGTGTTCAGCTCATCGGCGATGCCACGAACCTTGTCCATCAATCTGAGATGGTCGGCGGCTGTCCCGTGCGACATGTTGAATCGAAAGACGTCGACCCCTGCTTGAATCATCTTACGAACGACGGTGGAAGAAGAACTGGCCGGCCCGAGAGTCGCGACAATCCGAGTTGCCGAGACGAGTCGAGACGCTTGTGGCCTGGATGCCATGATGTTGATTTCCCTCAGGTGAATTCGGGTAACGAGACGTAAGCGGCCAGCGATCGGCCGTAAGTCTAGGCCTTCCGCCAGAACATGGGCATAAAGACAACGAGCACGGTAAACAACTCGAGGCGACCAAAGAGCATACAAAATGTCAGGACGATTTTCGCGAGCGCGGGCAGGTCGGCGTAGGTGCTGGTCGGCCCAACCTGACCCAAGCCCGGTCCGATGTTGCTAAGCATGGAAACCGTAGCGCTGACCGCCGTGGTGAAATCAACCCCCATCGCCGCGACGGACATCGTGGCAAGAACCAGGAGTGCGAAGTAGAGGAGAACGAAACCGAGCACGTTCATCATGACGTCATCGTCGACCAAGCTACCCGAGTGCCGGATATTGAAGACCCCTTGGGGGTGGAGCGCTTTCTTCATCACCCGGTTGGCATGTTTGGCCAAGAGCAGGACCCGCATCAGCTTGATTCCCCCGGCGGTCGAACCAGCGCACGCTCCGGCAAACATCATGAAGAAGATCATCGTTTGGGCTCCAAACCCCCAGAGCAGGTAGTCGGAGGTCCCGTAGCCAGTTGACGTCAGGATGGAAACGCTCTGAAAGGCCGCCCAACGGAATCCTCTTTCGAAGGTCGCGTCGGTATTCACCTCGATGGCAACCCAAAGTGCGACGATGGCCACGGCGACAAGAATCACGTAAAAACGAAACTCCTCGTTCCGCAGATAGCGCCTCCACTCACCTTTGCGGAGCAGCCAGAAATGGAGCGAGAAGTTTGCTCCGGCAATGAACATGAAGAGGGTGATCACTCCATCGATGTAGGCAGAGTCGAATCCTCCAATACTTGAATCGCGGGTCG
>Ga0315338_1003970_pt1 | contig 12219 bp, 7 predicted proteins | sample ASW8metaG_FD_204518 | JGI IMG/M metagenome (GOLD analysis project Ga0315338, IMG submission 204518) | Ammonia-oxidizing marine archaeal communities from Monterey Bay, California, United States - ASW #8 | ecosystem: Environmental > Aquatic > Marine > Coastal | place: USA: California | collected...
CCCGCACGAGTTGGATTTCGCGGGCGCGCTCAACAGCACCCTCGAAGGCAAAACTGACAAGCTGAAGAACCCGCATCAGGAAGCCTCGCTCGCCTGGACTGTCGCCCAGCTCGGCGGCTGGAGCAGATACCAGCGTTACGGCCCCGCCGGCCCTAAAACCATCCATACGAATGGAATCAATTCAAAACCATGAGCCAAGAATGGAACCTCAGACAAAATGTGTGAATCTGCTAGCCCCTCAAGGGTGAGGGTGGGGCATTTCAATGAGCCCTATTCAAACGCCCGGTTATCAACAATGTCTTCGTAACTGGCATTTTCCATCGTCATATCCCAGCCGATGGTCCAGTTATAGGTGTCGTCCCAGCGCTCGCGCGTATAGGGCTGCGGCGGGGCATGCAACAGGCGCTGATGGCGGAAGTCCTTGGCTTCCAGCCGGCCACCGGTTTCATTGACGAAGTAATGCACATAAGGCTTCGGATCCTTGGCCAGCACGTCGCAGGCGCGTGCCTGGGCGCGGAACATCGCCGCAAGCGTTGGCCCGTCGAGATCATCGCCAGCCGCTTCGGCGCGGGTCGAATGCGCTTCCATCAAGACGCGAAGGCCTTCTTTTTCCGCTACGCTGATCCACGGTTCCATTAAACTGACCGCGGCCACCTCGCCCTTTTTAAGGGCTTTAATCCGTTGCGGCATCGATCCGGCGTTTGTCACCTTGACATGTTCTTTTGCCAAAAATCCTTCGATCATTTTCAACGTAACAAAATGCGACCCATTATTCGGGGTCACCGCGATTGGTTTGTCCTTGAGCATTTCCGGCTCATAGAAATTTGAGTCCGCACTGACAACGATCGCGAACATTGACATGGACGCGCCCAACGATACGATTTTGCGCGACCGCAATCCACCCGCTTCAGCTTCCACCGCGCGCTTGACGATACCCCATTCGCACATGCGAAATTGATCAATGCCGCCGTCGTTATAAACTGAATCCAGCGGGCGTTCGAACACGGTGTCAAATTTAACTGTGTGGGACGTCGTGACCTGTGCCATGCCCGGAGTTGTCACGAACTCTATATCGAGCCCTTCGTCTTTGAAAAACCCTTCGTCGCGGGCCACCAATACCGGCAGGTCATGCACCGCATTCATTACCGCCAATTTCACCGGCTTTTCGTTCGTCGTCATTCTTTTCTTCCCCCAGTTAATCGCCGAAACTTGGTGGGTCTTATTCAGATAAAAGACTCACCCTGTCAATGGAGAATCAATGGAAAATCAATGGAAAACGACGTTATTTGCTCGGTTACAAAGACTGTTAGGTGTGATTTTTTCAGTTTCATCCGTTAACACCAAGGGGCGTTCATCTGCGCGTACGCGAGCTTTAACCGAACAAGTTCGGACGCATCTCGCCCATCATATCAGTAATCTCCCCACGGGCGATACCGGCTATGTTCCGCTGGTCATCTTATCACCCGAATGGGATCAAGCCTTCGCCGATGCAATTGTCGGCCATGGTGACGAAGCGCACCTTTCCATTGCCCGAGAAAATTGTGCGAATTCATCGGGCTGGGACGCAAAACCTTCTACACGTTTTCCATGATGGGCAAAACTTCGGCGCTGCTAGCCAGCTCGGCAATCAAGCCCTTTGTCCGCTCTATCGTGGAACGATTACGGCCCGCGACCCTCATCATGTCTCAAAACGAGGTTCGCCCCAGGGTGAAAATCAATACGTTGGGGCAGATTTAGGGTCCAAGTTCAGCCGGCGACCGGCGGTGCGGTTCCTTCAATCTGGACGCGGTATCCGGAGCGCACGTTCGGCAAATAATCAGCAATCGCTCTGTGCTGAACACAACGATTATCCCAGAACGCTATGGAATGGGGCTGCCAATGGAAGCGCATGCTCCATTCAGGACGACGACAATGATCAAGCAGATACCTAATGATCATGTCGCTTTCCTCGCGTGACAACTCATTGATACGCTTGGTGAAGGATTCGGCGATATAGATCAGTTTCCTACCGGTTTCGGGATGGCGGCAGATCAGCGGGTGGACCGCCTTCGGCGTCCCCTCGCCGAAGGTATCCCGGCCGTCATGCAGCGCGGTGAGCCCGTCGAGATAGATTTTCATGCGCTCGGATAGTCCATTGTAAGCCGCACAAGCGCTGGCAAAGCCAGTATCGCCGCCACTGTTTGGCGGCACGGTGTGCAGATAAAGTATGCTCGCCAAAGGCGGTACCTCCGCACAGGACTGATCCGTATGCCAAACATTACCGGAAACCGCCGGCGACTCGGCGTCGGTGTGAAACTTTCGGACGCGCGGATCGTCTGTGGTCTTGCTGGTGGTGTTTGCGCCGACATGCTGGCCTGTGGTGCCAAAATACTCCGCCAGCCTTGCGTGATCCTCGAAACTGATCTGCTGGTCGCGAAAAAACAGGACACCAAACTCAAGGAAAGCGCGTTTGACCTCCACGAGCTCCAATTCTGGTAAGGGGCGCGTCAAATCTATATTGCCAATCTCCGCGCCAACAGCGGGGCTGGCTGGGGTAACGGTGATCGCCTGGTACTTGGCGCCGATTATTAAACCATCCATGATCCCCTCCGGATTATGCGAAATGACCGACCAATCTCGACCTTTTTACGTGGTCACGCGGTGAATTCCGGTTGATCATAGCAAAATCGGGCCCCTCAAAGAAGTCCGAATGATCGACAGGCCCATTTCATTTGGTGCGCAAGCTTAACCAGTCAGTTGATACTATGCAGCCGTTTCTGGCGAAACATGGACATACCGAGTTCGTCTTCGGTGTGTCGTTCCCGCTTGCGTTGGAACCGCGCCTGATCGGCATCACGACGTTCAGCAATGAACTCATAGCGCTTCAGTTCGCGAAAGGCCGTGGCAACCAGGTCACGGATTAGGCACATTTCGCGCTCGATTCCGGCAAAAAAGGGCTCGGCCCACCAGGGAAACCTGAACGTAGCTACCCAGCGTTTAGGCCGTTTCAGCATTGCTTTCGGCGCAATGGATAGAATCTAACATATGATACACATAGCTTCCCGGAAAGAGAAGGCTCGAAAGCGATGGCTGCGCATCGGTGAGGGTCTTCGACGCACCGGGTAGCCGATATACACGAACCGGTGGGCAGCTACCCAAACTCACCTCCGTGCCCAATGTCACCATTTTCCAACGCCCCCGTTTGACTATAACGCCAATAACAAAATTTCCGGGGTAATCTTGCCGCTAATGGTGATGTCGTGTATGTACCTGGATTTTGTGATATACTTTTTAATAATAAGGTTATAGCGGCAACGAATTTCCGTGCGCCACCTATACCAACGACTGAATTGTAGTCGTCTATACTGAGCGTAGAAGTGGGAAATACCGGTTAAAACCAAGCTAATTCGGTAGTGATTGCAATATCGAATTACGCCAAATCGATGTCCCTGCTCAGTGTGTTTTGTTCAGCCAACGGAGCGATAACTGGCGTTCCCGACCCCTGACAAAGTGGCCAGAGGGAGAGGAGGGTTTTGCGCAGCGCCTATGGCAGGAACAGATGTTCGGTACAATGATTCGCGTTTTCAGCGAGTTTTGTGCAGACTAGGAAGATTTTAGATTGAGGACCAGCCACCCAAAGAGCGGCGGATCCGGGAGACAGGACTGGAATGAAAACACCTTTGAGACAGGGGCTGTATGACCCTGAGAATGAGCACGATTCGTGCGGTGTCGGCTTTGTTGCCCATATTAAAGGTAGAAAGTCACACGACATAATTCGGAATGGTCTCGAGGTCCTGGCTAATCTCGACCATCGTGGCGCGGTGGGGGATGATCCGCTAATGGGCGATGGTGCCGGTTGTTTGATCCAGATACCGGACCGATTGCTGCGCGACTGGGCAACCCAAGCCGGACACGACCTTCCCGAGGCCGGACATTACGCGGTGGCCATGTGCTTCCTGCCGCAGGAAGAAGCCGCGCGGGATGACAGTATAGCTACCCTGGAACACTACGCATCGTTGGAAAGACAGCCCATTCTAGCCTGGCGCGACGTACCGACCGATATCACGGGGCTAGGCGCGCGCGTCATCGAAACCATGCCAGTGATCCGTCAGGCGATCCTGGTCCGCAATCCCCTGATCAGGGACCAGAACGAATTCGAACGCAAGATCCTGACCATCCGCAAGCAGACACTCAACTCGACCCGTAACAGAGCGGAGGCGGACGCGTCGGACCAAATCGGCGATTTCTTCATATCGTCCTTTTCGTCCCGGACCGTGGTTTACAAGGGCCTCCTGCTGTCACCGCAGGTAGAAAACTTTTATTGCGACCTGAGGAACCCGCTCGCGGAATCAGCTCTGGCGCTGGTGCATCAGCGGTTCTCTACTAACACCTTCCCTTCCTGGCGGCTAGCGCATCCCTACCGCATGCTTGCCCATAACGGTGAGATCAATACCGTTCGGGGCAACGTCAACTGGATGTATGCACGGCGCCATTCCATGTCGTCGGACCTTATCGGTCCGGATCTCGACAAGATGTGGCCCCTGATCCCGCACGGACAGTCCGACACGGCGTGCATAGACAACGCGCTGGAAATGTTGGTGGCCGGCGGTTACTCGCTCGCCCATGCCATGATGATGTTGATCCCGGAGGCATGGACCGGCAACAAGCATATGGATCCGAAACAGCGCGCCTTCTATGAATATTACGCCGCGCTGATGGAACCGTGGGACGGGCCAGCGGCGATCGCCTTCACGGACGGCCTGCAGATCGGAGCGACGCTCGATCGCAACGGGTTGCGGCCAGCGCGCTACGTGATTACCGACGACCACCGGGTGATCATGGCATCGGAAGTCGGCGTGCTGCCGATCCCCGACGAAAACATCGTCAGTAAGTGGCGGCTTCGACCGGGCAAAATGCTGCTGATCGATCTTGAGGAAGGCCGCATCATCGACGATGCCGAAATCAAGAAGACGCTGGCCGACGAGCATCCCTACCAGGAATGGCTCAACCAGACCCAGGTCCAGCTTGAAGATTTGCCAGATCCGCCGCCTAGAGAAATAGCGCTGCAGGACAACGACAAAGCCGACTGGCTGAACCTGCAGCAGGCATTCGGCTATACCCAGGAAGACGTAAGGACGTTCCTGGAACCGATGGCCCTTTCCGGGGAAGATCCGATCGGTTCGATGGGAACCGATGCGCCGATCGCCGTGCTCTCGCAAAAACCGAAGCTACTGTACAATTACTTCAAGCAGAACTTCGCCCAGGTCACCAACCCGCCGATCGATCCGATCCGGGAAGAACTGGTGATGTCGCTGGTTTCGATGATAGGACCGCGGCCTAACCTTCTTGGCCATCACGCCGGATCGCATTACCGGCTTGAAGTTACACAACCCATTCTTACAAACGCCGATCTGGAAAAAATACGTTCTATCTCGACGCTTGTAGGCGATGCATTTCGCACTCGCACGCTAGACACAACCTGGCCTGAATCCGAAGGAATCGAAGGGCTGACGAGAGCGGTGGAACGGCTTTGCCACGAAGCGACCGATGCAGTGATCGACGGTTACAATATCCTGATCCTGTCTGATCGTATGGCATCGGAAACTAGCGTGCCGATACCGGCGCTGCTCGCCACAGCCGCTGTGCACCACAATTTGATTCGGCGGGGGCTCCGGACCTCCACCGGCCTGGTCGTCGAGACGGGTGAGGCACGCGAGGTTCAACATTTTTGTGTGCTTGCCGGCTATGGGGCAGAGGCGGTCAACCCCTATATGGCATTCGAATTGCTGGAACAGATCCGGCTCGCGAACAATCTGCAATTTGACACCGAGGAGACACAAAAAAACTACCTGAAGGCGGTCGGCAAGGGCATCCTTAAGGTCATGTCCAAAATGGGCATCTCTACCTATCAGTCCTATTGCGGGGCACAGATATTCGACGCCGTAGGTCTGGCCAGCGATTTCGTCGAGAAATATTTTAGCGGCACCGCCTCGACCATCGAAGGTGCCGATATACGCGCCATCGCGTCCGAAACAATGCAACGGCACAGCAACGCCTACGGCGATGACCCGATCTACCGCGATATGCTGGAGGATGGCGGCGATTATGCTTACCGATTGCGCGGCGAGGATCATGCCTGGACACCGGAATCGGTTGCGGCGCTGCAACATGCGGTGCGCGGTAACCAGCCGAAACAATACAGCGCCTTCGCCAAGAGCATCAATGAACAGAATGAGCGGCTCCTGACAATCCGTGGCCTGATGGCATTCACGCCCACCGACAAACCGGTTCCGCTCGACGACGTCGAGCCAGCCAGCGCCATTATCAAGCGGTTCGCCACTGGCGCCATGAGCTTTGGCTCAATCAGCCGCGAGGCGCATACCACGCTTGCCATCGCCATGAACCGCATAGGTGGTAAATCCAACACCGGTGAAGGCGGTGAGGAAGTCGACCGGTTCACGCCGCTCCCCAACGGCGATTCCATGCGTTCAGCGATCAAGCAGGTCGCATCGGGTCGGTTTGGCGTCACGACAGAATACCTGGTCAATGCAGATGACCTTCAGATCAAAATAGCGCAAGGGGCGAAGCCCGGCGAAGGTGGTCAGTTACCGGGCCATAAGGTGGACCTGAACATTGCCCGGGTGCGCTATTCGACACCAGGCGTCGGCCTAATTTCCCCACCGCCGCATCACGACATCTATTCGATCGAGGATTTGGCACAGCTCATTCACGACCTCAAGAACGTCAATCCGCAGGCGCGTATTTCGGTTAAGCTGGTCTCCGAGGTGGGTGTTGGGACAGTCGCGGCAGGTGTCAGCAAAGCGCGTGCGGACCACGTCACCATCGCAGGATACGAAGGTGGCACCGGGGCAAGCCCGCTAACATCGGTGACCCATGCCGGCTTGCCGTGGGAGATCGGACTTGCCGAAACCCAGCAGACCCTCATCCTCAACGGGCTGCGCAGCCGTATCGCGGTACAGGTCGACGGCGGCCTTCGGACCGGACGCGACGTCGTCATCGGCGCGCTTTTAGGCGCCGATGAGTTTGGCTTTGCCACCGCGCCGCTTATCGCCGCGGGCTGCATCATGATGCGCAAATGCCACCTCAACACCTGCCCGGTCGGCATCGCGACGCAGGATCCGGTCTTGCGCAAAAGGTTCACCGGCACCCCTGAGCATGTGATCAACTACTTTTTCTTCGTTGCCGAAGAAGTACGGGAACTTATGGCTGAGTTGGGTTTCCGGACGATCCAGGAAATGATTGGTCGCGTCGACCGGCTTGATATGCGCCCCGCCATCGACCACTGGAAAGCGAAGGACGTCGATCTATCGAAACTCCTGTATCAGACGCCAGCGCGCGACGGCGTCGCAATCCATAATTGTGATTCCCAGGACCATAATCTGGACGCGGCAATGGACATGGAGCTGATAGAAACAGCCAAACGTGCGCTCGAATCAGGTAAACCCGTGCATATTGAGCGCGACATCCGTAACGTTCACCGAACCGTCGGCGCCATGCTGTCCGGCGAAGTTGCCAAACGCTACGGTCACGCGGGGCTACCCGACGATACCATTACAATCGGATTTGAGGGCACTGCCGGCGGGAGCTTTGGCGCCTTCCTCGCCCATGGCATCAGCATGGAGTTGGTCGGTGACGCCAATGATTATGTCGGCAAAGGTCTGTCGGGCGGTCATTTGGTCGTGCGCCAACCCGATGCGGCGCGGCGCGAGCCAACCGAGAACATCATTGTTGGCAATACCGTCCTTTACGGCGCAATTTCGGGCGAGGTCTATTTCGAGGGTGTTGCCGGCGAACGCTTCGCGGTGCGCAATTCCGGCGCGGTCGCGGTGGTAGAAGGTGTCGGCGATCACGGCTGCGAATATATGACCGGCGGGGTGGTCATCGTTCTGGGCGAGACAGGGCGCAATTTCGCCGCCGGCATGTCAGGCGGGGTTGCTTACATATATGATCCGGATGGCAAGTTCGAGATGCGGTGCAACGGCGCGATGGTTGATCTCGAACCGGTTAGACCGAGTGCCAAGGCACAGCAAGATGACCTTGGTCGGCCGGCGCAATGCTCGATCGACGTCAACGATAGCGGCATGGGAGACATGCTCCGCTTTGATGATGAGCGATTGCGCATCCTGATCGAGCGCCACCGCCTGCAAACAGGTAGCGCCCGAGCGCGGGAACTACTCAGCGACTGGGAAATGGCGCGACAAAATTTTGTAAAGGTCATGCCGAGGGATTACCGCCGCGCCCTGCGTGAGACACAGGATACCGGTTTCGGCGTGGCGGCGGCCGAGTAAAGCGTTCGTTGGTTATGAGGGACACACACGATGGGTAAGCCAACCGGATTTCTGGAACATGGGCGTCAGGACCGCCTCTATGAAGAGGTAGAGCTGCGCCGCAAGAGCTGGAAGGAATTCGTCGAGCCGTTACCTGACCCAGTACTGGGCGAACAGGCCGCGCGTTGCATGGATTGCGGCATTCCGTTCTGCCACAACGGCTGCCCGGTCAACAATCTGATCCCGGACTGGAACGATCTGGTTTATCGAGAGCAATGGGAGATGGCCCTAACGACACTTCATTCAACCAACAATTTTCCTGAATTTACCGGACGTATTTGCCCCGCCCCGTGTGAGGCGGCCTGCACGCTGAACATCGATGAAAACCCGGTCACCATCAAGACCATCGAATGCGCCATTGTCGACCATGGTTGGGAGGAAGGTTGGATCCTGCCGGTCGTGCCTACCGTAAAGACCGGCAAACGCATCGCCGTGGTTGGTTCTGGCCCGGCCGGTCTTGCCTGTTCGCAGCAGCTCGCGCGGGCCGGACATGAGGTCACGCTATTCGAGAAAAACGATCGCATCGGCGGTTTGCTCCGTTATGGAATTCCCGAATTCAAAATGGAAAAACGGCTCATCGACCGCCGAATCGACCAGATGCAGGGTGAAGGCGTCGAGTTCCGCACCAGTGTTGAAATTGGAATCGACATCAGTGTTGATTACCTAGTGGAAGACTATGATGCTATCGCCATGACGGGTGGCGCCGAATTACCGCGAAACCTCGAGATTGGCGGCCGGGACCTGGATGGAATCCATTTTGCGATGGATTTTCTGACGCAGCAGAACAAACGCATCGCCGGCGACAGCGAAGCCGTCGCGGCGCCGGGCGGCACAATTTCAGCTTCGGGCAAGCACGTCATCGTGGTTGGCGGCGGCGATACCGGTTCCGATTGCATCGGCACTTCGACCCGCCAAGGCGCGGCCTCCATCATTCAACTCGAGATCATGCCGCGACCGCCGGAAAAAGAAAAAAAGGCGCTGACCTGGCCCGACTGGCCATTGAAATTCCGCACGTCATCGTCCCAGGAAGAGGGCTGCGACCGCGACTGGTCGGTACTTACCCGTCGCGCGACGGGTGAAAATGGCCGCGTCAAAGCGATTGAATGTGTGCGCGTCGAATGGGTGACGGACGATTCCGGACAAATGCAGATGCAGGAAATCGCGGGCAGCAAATTCAGCCTCGACGCCGACCTTGTGTTGCTCGCCATGGGCTTCCTCGGCCCGCGCCGGGAAGGCATGATCGTGCAGTCAGAGATCGCGCTAGACGAGCGAGGCAATATCCTCGCCAACACAAACAATTACCAGACCTCAATCAACAAAATATTTTCAGCCGGCGATATGCGGCGCGGTCAATCTCTTGTTGTCTGGGCGATCCGCGAGGGCCGTCAATGCGCCCGTGCGGTCGATGAATTCCTGATGGGAAAAAGCAACCTGCCGCGCTGACCGGCTGCCATAACAAAATTTCGTCCAGACAGAGCCAGCCACCCACCCACCCGGCCAACGTTGCTCCAGCGGACCGGATCGGTTTAACTGTTCCCTAGATTCAACTGAAATACGGCAAGCAACGGTGTATAGAGAAGTAAAGATCATCCGATGACGCATCTTTACTTAGCGACGAATGGGTGGATGCCGGTCTTCCGTGCGGGGCAGAGAGCTCGGGCCATTTTCTCGCCGTCAACCCGGCGGACCTACAGCTGATTAACGCCGCCGTCATCTCTCTCATAATCGTGACTGATGAGAGTGAAAAGCGACAATTTCACCTGATACCGCGCGCCTACTTTGACCCACGACAATCGATCAAGATAATTGTAAAGTCCGGTCGAATCGGAACAAACAAACCAATGGGGAAAATATCAGCAAAACGATGTCGGGAATTAAGGAAGTAAGAAGGCATGCCCATCCAGGGCGGGGCGGCAGGGCGATGGCGCACCCGAAAGGCCGCCAGATCGATCCGCGGGCATCAGGGGATATTCACGCGCTGCTCGGAGATGCCCCGCGCGATCGTGACATGCTGATCGAACATCTGCACCTGATCCAGGACAAATATGGCTGTCTCTCGGCGGAGCATCTGGTGGCGCTGGCTAATGAAATGAGCATGGCCATGACCGAGATCTATGAGGTCGCGACGTTCTACGCCCATTTCGATGTGATCACCGACGAGGCCGATCGCCCGCCACCGATCACCATCCGGGTATGCGATAGCGTCACCTGCGAAATGATGGAAAGCGAGGCGCTGATCGAGGCGCTCGCAAAGGATAAAGGCGCGGAAATTCGCGTTCTGCGCGCGCCTTGCATGGGAGCCTGCGACAAGGCGCCGGCCGTTGCCATCGGCCATGCGCAATTCGCCCCGGCGACCGCGGATGGTTTGCTAGCAACCCTGCAATCGGGGCATCGTCCGACGCTCTGATCAAAATTTTGGATGATTCCGGACTACGCGGGCTTGGCGGCGCCGGATTTCCAGCGGGGAGGAAATGGAATTTCGTGCGTGCCGAAGCGGGCCCCCGCCTGATGGCGGTCAATGCCGATGAAGGAGAACCGGGAACCTTCAAGGATCGCTGGTTCATGGAATGCGATCCGCATCGCTTCCTCGAAGGCATGCTGATCGCTAGCTGGGCGGTCGAGGCCGAGGCTACCTACATATATTTGCGCGACGAATATACGGATTGCCGCCAAATTTTGCGCAAAGAACTCCCCAAGCTGGAGGCGGCAGGCCTCTTCAAACCCGGCGCGGTACGGCTGCGCCGCGGCGCGGGGGCTTATATTTGCGGCGAAGAATCCGCCATGCTGGAATCCATCGAGGGCAAGCGCGGGCTGCCTCGGCACAAGCCGCCCTTCCCCTCCCAGGTCGGTCTGTTTGGACAGCCAACCCTGATACATAATGTGGAGACCCTCTACTGGATCCGCGATGTAGTGCAAAAAGGATCGGACTGGTTCACCAGACAGGGCCGCAATGGCGGCACGGGTCTTCGGACGTTCTCGGTATCGGGCCGGGTCAAGGAACCGGGCGTCAAGATCGCCGAGGCCGGCATTACGGTGCGCCAGCTGATCGACGAATATTGCGGCGGCATGGCCGACGGCCACGATTTCAAGGGCTATTTGCCGGGCGGCGCCTCGGGTGGAATTCTGCCGGCCAGCATGGGCGACGTGCCGCTCGATTTCGGCACGCTGGAACAATATGGCTGCCTGATCGGATCCGCTGCCGTCATCGTCCTGTCGGACCAGGATTCGACCGCCGATGTAGCCATCAATCTGCTGAAATTTTTCGAAGACGAAAGCTGTGGTCAGTGTACCCCGTGCCGCAACGGCTGCGAAAAAGCCGTCCAACTGCTTGAAAAGCCAAGCTGGAACGTGCCGTTGCTGGAAGAGCTGTCTGACGCCATGCGCGACGCCTCGATCTGCGGCCTTGGCCAAGCTGCACCCAACGGCCTCAGTTCGGTGTTCAAATATTTCCCCGACGATGTGAAGTAGTCTTTTCCATGGCCGACCTAATTCACGGCCCGGACCGCCAGCCACTGCCACCCCTGAAGCCGCCACCGCGCGGCGCTTGCGACTGTCATGCCCATCTCTATGGTCCGTTCAGCCTGTTCCCGATCGATCCGGCCAAGGGCGACGGGCCGGATACGAGTTACCAAGACTATCGGGGGATGCTCGATGTGCTCGGCATCGACCGAGCGGTTCTGGTCCAGGCCCGCGATTATGGTGGGGTCGATCCGGTTACGCTGGACGCCATCGCGCGATCGGGCGGACGCTTCCGCGGTATCACCATGCAGTCGCCCGAGGCGCTGGATGACAATCTGGATGTTCTGGTCGATGGCGGTTTTTGCGGCATCCGTCTGTCGTCGTTTTCCAAGACAACATTCGGCCCCGCAATGCTGGAAACCTACCTGCCGCG
>Ga0315338_1003971_pt1 | contig 12214 bp, 11 predicted proteins | sample ASW8metaG_FD_204518 | JGI IMG/M metagenome (GOLD analysis project Ga0315338, IMG submission 204518) | Ammonia-oxidizing marine archaeal communities from Monterey Bay, California, United States - ASW #8 | ecosystem: Environmental > Aquatic > Marine > Coastal | place: USA: California | collected...
TTCGGACAAATGGATAACGCCAGTTCACGGTCAATTGCGGGAAAATTCTTCCAGTAAAACCGTCGTCCTCGCTACTGCCAGCGGCTTGTTGGACGAAGTACAAATCGCTTTGCAAGGTTGTACGGACGGTCGTTATGTGCCCGGCATCGGATTCGAATGGAACTTCATAGCCAAACTTCAAGGAAGCGCGCTGCGTATCCGCGGCATCTTCTCGATAGATCGATAGGAAATTGGCGTCGATGTCAAAGCGCCCCCCGTATTCGGTAGGCAGGCCGATATGGTTGAAGTCCAGAATTGGCGCGACCAGGGGGGTGTTCGGACGCGCGCCGCTTCTGAGATCCTGATAGAGGTATGTATTTGCGGCGGCATAGTTCCGTCCTCGGAAGCCTTCCACGAAGGCGTTCGACGTCAAGGAATTGGCGGGGCTACCGAAAAAGTTGAAACGCCTTAAATAACTGCGGTCCGTTGCCCGATTGACATCGAGGCCTGTTCGCCACGTTTTGTCGATTTCGTAACGCGTTTTACTGAATACATGGCCTCGGATCTCGTTACGTCGGATATCTTCGACAAACTGATTGCCAATATTTCGATCTGCTTCTGTGAGGCTACCGGAAATTTCAAATTCGCCGGCGTTGAACCGGCGTCTATATTCACCGGCGAACACGATACCTTCGTCGCGCGTGTAAATTGGTGAAAAAGTTGCGTCCTGACTGTCGTCGATCGCCCAAAAATACGGCAGCTGCAGAAAGGCGCCAAGGTTTCCGCTCAACCCGAAAGAGGGTGTCAGGAAGCCGCTCTTCCGCTTCACGGTCGGATCGGGATGAGAAAAGAAGGGTGTGTAGGCAACCGGAATACCGTACATTTCGAGACGGGCATGTTGGTAACGGATTTCTCTTTCGTCTTTGTCGTGGACGATCTTCGACGCTTTCAATTGCCAAAGTGGTTCATTTTCCGGATTGTCCTCGCAAACCTTGCAGGGTGAGTACACTGCCTTGGTCAAAGTTGTCTTGGTTCCGCCTTTTCGCCGCGCGCGAACTGCAGCAAAGCGACTGTCGTCTGCCAAAAGAATGCGTATCTCCTCGATAACGCCATCGCGCATATCGTCGCGCAACTCGATGTATTCCGCAAACATCGTGTCGCCATTCGGTTCGAGTAGAACGATGTTTCCGGAAGCGGTTACCGTATTTGTCTTCTGATTGTATGTGACTGAGTCGGCGAAAAGAACGCGATCGTTTTGGGTAATCTCGACATTGCCTTTTGCAACCACATTTCCGAGTTGTTGGTCATGCGATACGGCATCGGCCTGTATCACTGCGGGTGCGTTGGAGGGTTGCGCGGAGACGTCGAACGCTACAGCGATAATCGACGCTGCGAGAAATATAGTTAGCGCGCCGCGCACTACCCGTCCTCGATGTGGAATAATGCCGTCAAGCCGAGCAGCGTACTGACACCGGCTGGGGTCCAGGCGGCAAGATGGGTGGGGATGCTGGCCGACAGGCCTAGCGCGTAAACCAGGTCGGACATGAAATAGAGGAAAAAACCGCTCAGAACCGCGCCGCAGATCGAGAGGGCGACGCCGCCGCGTCGCGAAGTACGCAGAGAGAAAATTGCCGCAACCAGGATCATCGCTGCCAGTAACAAGGGACTGGCAAGGAGCGAGTGCCAATAAAGTTTGTGCCGGTGGCCCGAAAAGCCCGCCTTCTCCAAGGTATCGATGAACCCGGGCAGTTGCCAGAACGACATGGTTTCTGGTGACGCGAAACTGTCGAGTATCTTGGTCAGTGTCAGGTCGGTATCGAGACTATGTCTGGCAGCATAATAGGAGCGCTTGTTGGGGGCGGAAATCCAGGCGTTTTGAATTTCCCAAAAACCTTCCCGCAAGCGCGCATTTTCGGCATCGATCCTGCCGATGAAACGGTCTTCTCCCTCGAACAGAAAGATTATGACACCATGCAGCGACATGTCGCTTTGCGCGACGCGGCTTGCGTGAATAACCGATTGACCGGTCGCGTCCGATTGCCGAAGCCACAACCCGGTGCTTGATACCGAGAGAAGGCTGACCGACCGCTTGAGGTATCGCGTTTCCAGCTGTTCGAACTTCGACAGCATAACGGAGGCGAGCGGGTTGAAGAGGGCAATTTGAATTACGCCAACGAGTACCGCGATCGTAATTGCGGGCGCTAGGATCTGCCAAGCAGATATCCCGGCAGCTCTTGTTACGACGAGTTCGTTCGCGCGTGCAAGGCGCCAAAAAGCTAACGTTGCGCCAAGAAGAACGCAGAAAGGCAGCATTTGCTGCACCAGGTGCGGTAGCTTGAAAACACTCATCTGCAGCACGACCATTATGCCGACTTCCGCTTTGCCGGCGGACCGACGCAGCAGTTCGACGGTATCAAATAGGAACGCGACACCCGTAACGCCGGCGAATACGGTAGCCAGCCAGAACGCGATATGGCGCATGAGATAGGCGGATAACGTCGCTGATAATCCCATAGCGCGTCAGGCCGCTGGATTAAGAGTAGGGATGAGGCGTTTTCGCGAATTGGAAAGGAAGTAGAACGCAGCGATTAATGGTGCAATGGCAATGCCGTAGAGGGCCGGGACGAAAGCAAGATGACGACCCGCTACGTTGTGAATGCTGATATGGCCGATCGCGATGAGACTGACTGCGAGGACGGCGACAATGGTGATACGAATTTGGCCGCGCCGGTTGAACGGTGCCGACATCAGGAGCGCGAGGCCGATGGCCGTATAGGTAATTGGTAATATAAGGGATGTGATGCGGTTATGGCCTTCGGCGATCAGCTGATTTCTTTGCAGTCTCTCATCAGCGCTGTCGCCGGGGTCAAGCAACTCGTGTAGATAGCGTTCGCGCGGGTCCCGGAAGCGCAGATATGTCGGACCCTGACCTGCGGCGATTTCAACGACGTACTGGTCGAAATAGAGCAGCGATAATTCGCCTTTCTTCCGGTCGACATGTTGGCGATTGCCATTTACCAGAATGACACGCGGCCCATTTTCGGATTGCACGATCGCGCCGCGTTCGGCCATCATCGTTGTCTGCTGCTCCGGGTTCCGGTTATCGTGCACGAGAATCCCGCGCAACTCGCCGAGCGCGTTGCGCTCACGGACGAACACCGTAACCTTTTGTCCTATCGTATTAAAAACACCCTCTTGTAGCAAAATCGAGCTGTAATCGTGCCGGATTGCGAACTGCAATTCTTTGAATTCACGATATGACGTCGGCAGCAGGTACATGTTGAGGAACAACATTACGATAGAAGCGAGCGCGGCGGCGATCAGGCCAGGTTTGGCGATCGAAATTTGGCTCAACCCGGCGGATCGCAAGACAACTAACTCGCTATCCGAAGCGAGACGGTTGTACGTAAATATTGTTGCACAGAACACGGCGATCGGCAGCACGATGGCCAGGAACCGTGGCAGTAGCAAGACGGCCAAATACGCAAAAATCGACAAGGGCAAGCCGCGATTGATGATCAAATCGATCAGCCGTAAGGACTGTGTCAGCCATATCGCAAAGCAAAGGATCGCAGTGACGAATATCGTCACGCCGATCACCTGCTTCAGCATGTATCGTGTGATGTAATTCATGGCCCGGATATTGTCCTCTGCATGAGTAATAACGTGGAGAAACTTGATATACCAGGGAATCTTGCCATCGCTGCCGGGCGCTACCGTCGACCCTTCTCGCTTGCGTTATTCAATATGGACAGGTTTATCGCGTTCGAGATAGAACACGCGCTCGATGTCGGATTGCGAACCCGTTTGGCGATCTTCCTAGCCGCGCCATGTGTTGAGACATGGGAACCGCCGGCGGTGTGAACGCCCTCAAAATTGATTCCGCTCGGTTTGCAATAATTTTGTTTTGCGCATGCAGCGCGATAAGGCGTATCGGCCTCGAATTGCAAAGCGAAGCGCTTGTCCCGCAAACGGCTGCATTGCGCACCTCTTTTCCTTGATCGACCATTGCATCTGGAGTAGTCGATAGCGGTCAAACGCTTCAATTTACAGCTTTCCTCCAATGCGGAGCCCATCATGAGAATCTCTTTTGCGTCCCCGAGCTTGCCGAAATCCGGGGCGCTTGTCGTCGGCGTTAAGGATGGCAAGGACCTGACACCGGCAGCACGTGAAATCGACAAAAAGACGGGCGGCGCGATCAAGCGAGCTCTTTCGTCTGGACGCTTTACGGGTGCAAAAGGCCAATCACTTGAGATCGTGGCGCCTGCTGGCATCGGTAATTCACGAATACTTCTGGTGGGCCTCGGTAAGGGGTTGGATGAGCTATCGCAACAAGCGCTCGGAGGCCGCATTCTTGCTCGCATGAACGCGGTCGGCGAAACAGCCGTTACGGTCATCATGGATGGCGGTGCCGAGGACCTTGCCGACGCAGGGGCTCAAATCGCCTATGGCGCACGACTGAAAGACTATCGATACGACCGCTACCGGACGAAACAGGAGGCCAGCAAAAAACCGACCTTGCGCACATTGGCGATCCGGGTCGACAGTTTCGCTAAGGCGCGCCGAACATTCGGTGACCTCGATAAAGTGGCGGGCGGCGTATTTTTTACGCGCGATCTCGTATCGGCGCCGCCAAACGATCTTTACCCGGAGAGTTTTGCCGCGGAAACCAAAAAACTGACCGATCTTGGCGTTAAAGTCGAAGTGTTGGGTGAGAAGCAGATGCAGCGGCTCGGCATGGGCTCGTTGCTGGGCGTTGGCCAGGGTTCAATCCGCGAAAGCCGCATGGTGGTCATGCGTTGGAACGGCGCGGCGCGTAACAAGAAGCCAGTCGCATTTGTCGGCAAAGGGGTGACCTTCGATACGGGTGGTATTTCCCTTAAGCCCGCGCAAGGCATGGAAGAGATGAAATGGGACATGGGGGGCGCCGGTACGGTATCCGGCCTGATGAAGGCGGTCGCCGGGCGTAAGGCGAAAGCCAATGTCGTCGGTGTTATCGGACTTGTCGAAAACATGCCGGGCGGAAACGCGCAACGTCCCGGCGATATCGTGACCTCGATGTCGGGCCAGACGATCGAAGTGATCAATACCGACGCGGAAGGCCGCTTGGTCCTGGCGGACGCGCTCTGGTACACACAGGATCGGTTCAAGCCCCAATTCATGGTCGATCTCGCGACCCTCACCGGTGCGATGATTATCGCTTTGGGGCATGAGCATGCTGGTCTGTTTTCGAACAACGATGGCCTTAGCGAAAAATTGCTCGCCGCGGGTGTGGCGACGGGCGAAAAATTGTGGCGGTTCCCGCTTGCCGACGCATACGACAAGATGCTCGATAGTCCCGCGGCGGATATGAAGAATATTGGCGGTCGGCCCGCAGGATCCATTACGGCGGCGCAGTTCCTTCAGCGTTTTGTTAATAAGACGCCGTGGGCGCATTTGGATATCGCCGGTGTCGCCTGGTCCAGCAAGGAAACTGATACGGTCCCGAAGGGCGGGACAGGCTACGGTGTCCGGCTGCTGGACCGGCTCGTGCGTGACTATTACGAGGAATGATCGAAGCGTTTTGACAGAAATACGTTTCTATCACCTGCAGCGGACGACCTTAGAACAGGCATTGCCCGTGCTGCTGGAAAAATCCATCGAACGGTCCTGGCGTGCCGTGGTTATGGCGCGATCCGGTGAGCGGGTGGAAGCTCTAAACGGACTGCTGTGGACGTATCGCAATGGCGGTTTTCTACCGCATGGCAGCGCCGAAGATGGGAACGCCTCCTTACAGCCAATCTGGTTGACCGAGGCCGATGAAAATCCAAATGACGCGAATGTTTTGTTTCTCACGGATGGTGCGGTTTCGGAAAATGTCGGCATATTCAACCTCTGCTGTGAGCTGTTCGACGATAGCGACGCGGAAACCGTAACCGCGGCCCGTGGGCGCTGGAGCGCTTACCTTGAGGCTGGGCATCATCTGACCTATTGGCAGCAGAATGACAGTGGCGGCTGGGAAAAAAAAGCGGAAGCGAACCAGCCGGCCACATAAATCTTTGCCTCTATAAAGAAACACGGCGGACCGAAGCCCGCCGAATTCCATTAGATAACATATTACCGCAGTAGCGGTACTGCATAACGTTCAAATTTTGTCGCTATGCGGCCTTGCGCATTGTTCGCCGATTGGCGACAGGTTTTTTGGTGCGCGGCTTTAGACGGACGACCTTGCGTGACGCAGGTTTCTTAGTCGCAGTTTTTTTCGCAACGGTTTTCTTGGCCGCTGGCTTTTTGGCGGCGGTCTTCTTGGCTGCCGGCTTTCTGGCGGCGGTTTTCTTCACAACGGCCTTTTTGGCCACTGGCTTTTTGGCGACGGTTTTTTTTGCAACGGACTTCTTAGCTGCCGGCTTTCTGGCGGCGGTTTTCTTCACAGCGGCCTTTTTGGCCACTGGCTTTTTGGCGACGATTTTTTTCGCAACGGACTTCTTGGCTGCCGGCTTTTTGGTGATGGTTTTCTTTGCAACGGCCTTTTTGGCCACTGGCTTTTTGGTGACGGTTTTCTTCGCAACAGCTTTCTTGATGGCGGTTTTCTTGGCCACTGGTTTCTTGACGGCAGGCTTGCGCGCCGTTGCGCGCTTTGCCGCGGTTGTTCGGGATCGCGATACAGCGGTCCGGCGTGTTGTCGCGGCGCGTGATTTCGGCGCCGTAGTCGATTTCTTGCGTGCTACTGATGCAGTTGCCATCTTCTGGCTCCTTGAAATTGTTCAACCGGTTCGCCCGGTCGCCCAGGCAGCAATCAAATCGGCGTCATTCGTAACAGTACAGGGTTAACGAAAGGTAACCAGTGAGAACAATTTAAGTAAAATCGAACGCCGACTGTGCGGAGCGTATCAAGACTATAGTAAAAATTTATATTATTTTCGCGGAAACTTCGATTTGTTTGACGCGCATTCAATAGTTGAGCACTCATGGACGGTCTTGCTCAATGAACTGACCGCTTGCCCGGCCCGACGCCCCCGTCTATAACCCCGCAACTTTTTGTTAAGAATGCTTCAAAGGAAAAATCAATGGCTATCGAACGTACCTTGTCGATCATCAAACCGGACGCGACGCGCCGTAACCTCACCGGCAGCGTCAACGCCCGGTTCGAAGCGGCTGGGCTTCGCATCGTTGCGCAAAAGCGGCTTCAATTAAGTCAGGCGCAGGCAGAACAATTCTATGTTGTGCACAAAGAGCGTCCCTTTTATTCCGACCTATGCCAATCCATGACATCGGGACCGGTCGTAGCCCAGGTTCTCGAAGGCGAGAATGCGATTGCCAAAAACCGCGAAGTTATGGGGGCGACAAATCCGGCCGACGCGGACGAGGGCACCATTCGTAAGGATTTTGCCGAGTCGCTTGAAGCAAACTCAGTTCACGGATCCGACGCGCCGGAGACCGCGGCCGAAGAGATCGCGTTCTTTTTCAGTCAGACTGAAATCGTGGGCTGATCGCGGGATTCGCGTTGCTCAGACCAGCGTAGCGGCCATGATAAGCAATAGAATGGCAATTGCAGCCGATCCGTATCCCAGAAGTTTTCTCACCATGCCCCAAGTCTCGAGATTTTCCTGTGGGGACTCTTGGAATGCCAGTCTGTGCATATTCGGTTCTCCGCTTTTGTCTTACGCTAATTGTAGCCGCTCTTAGGTAAACCGTAGCGTTCATTTTGACAAGTCAGTGCGCGGGCGGCTTTGACAGACCAGCACGTTCGCCTTCGTCAGCGTCGATAAGTACGCGTTCCCGTATGACCGCGACCCGTTTCTCCCCGATCAAACGGACGACCATCGGATATAATCGATGCTCTTCGATCAGGATTCGGGCCGAGAGAGACTCTGCGTCGTCTCCGGGCAAAACGGGGACGGCGGCTTGCGCGACGATCGGACCTTCGTCCATGCCAAGTCGAACGAAGTGGACACTGCAACCCGCTATTTTTACACCGGCGTCGAGCGCCTGCTGCTGCGCGTTGAGACCTTTGAATGCCGGAAGTAGCGAGGGATGGATGTTCAACAGACGGTCTTTCCAAGCCTCGACAAATGTATCGGTCAAGATACGCATAAAGCCGGCAAGGCAGACCAATTCGGCGCCGCATTCCTTCAGAACCCCAGTTACGGCTGCGTCGAACGTCTCGCGCGATTCGTAATCACGATGATCCAACACGCTGGATGCAATACCGGCCTCCCGAGCGCGGGTTAGGCCGGGTGCGTTCGGTACATTCGCGACGACGTGTACGATTTCAGCGGGGTATGCTGATGTCTGGCTGGCATCAATCAACGCTTGAAGGTTTGAACCTCGGCCGGACAGAAGTACGGCAACCCGCAGCACAGGGTTACACTGCACCGGTGAAGCGCACGGCCGGGCCGGATTCGCGCGCGGAAATTCGACCGATCTCAAAGACAGTCTCGCCCACCGCTTCCAATATAGCGCGGATATCATTCACGGCATCGTGCTCGACGATAACGACCATCCCGATACCGCAATTGAATGTGCGCAACATTTCATCAGATTTGATGTCACCTACCCGGCGAAGCCAATCAAATACCGGCTGGTTTGGCCAACTGCCGGACTGTATTTCGGCAGCGAAATTTTTCCCGAATACGCGCGGAAGGTTTTCCGGCAATCCGCCGCCGGTGATATGGGAGAATCCGTGCACGCCACCGGACTTTAACGCCGCGAGACAACTCTGCACGTATATTCGGGTCGGAGTAAGCAAACAATCCGCTAGCGTTTTTCCGGTGTCGAATGGCGCTTCGTCCGACCATTGCAACCCGGAATTCGCTACGACCTTTCGGACGAGCGAATAGCCGTTTGAGTGAATGCCGTTCGACTGCAGACCAAGTACGACATCGCCTTCGGCGGTCTCTTCTCCATTGAGAAGCGTCCCACGCTCCGCCGCGCCGACGGCAAAGCCCGCCAAATCGTAATCGGTATCCGTATACATGCCTGGCATTTCGGCGGTTTCCCCGCCGATCAGCGCACATCCGGCCGATTTGCAGCCTGCCGCAATGCCGGCGACCACGCTTTTTGCGACATCTGTGTCCAGATGTCCGCAGGCGAAATAGTCGAGGAAAAAAAGTGGTTCGGCGCCCTGAACGACGAGATCGTTAACGCACATGGCGACGAGATCAATGCCAACCGTGTCGTGTCGGCCGCAATCGAGGGCGATTCGCAGCTTCGTGCCCACACCATCGGTCGCCGCCACCAGAATCGGGTCCTCGAAACCCGCAGCCTTCAAATCGAACAATCCGCCGAAGCCGCCGAGAGCTGCGTCCGCCCCGGTCCGAGACGTTTGACGCGCCAGGGGTTTTATGGCCTCGACGAGTGCGTTGCCCGCATCGATATCGACGCCGGCGTCCCGGTAGGAAAGTCCACTATTTGCAGTTTCTTGTGCGATGGTTTCCTCATGGGCGAGCGAGGTATACAACGGGCGGTGAAGATACTTTAAACGGGAGGGTTTGCAATGCTCCTCCGGTGCGTTACCCGAAGGGCGGCGAAAACGTTGTTGCGCAAGCGAACCGCGTATCTGTGTATTAATGCGAATGATTAGTCGAACTCTTCTCAAAGTCGCGACGGCTCTGATCCTACTATGCGGGTCAATCGACGTGGGAAACGCGCAGGGGCGCGATATTTTCAGCGTGAGCGGCGTCGCGGTAAATGCGCAGGCCGATGACGAGTTGGCCGCGAAGTCGGCTGGAATCGCCCGAGCTGAGAAAGATTCTTTTCGTATTCTGTTGGAACGGCTGACGCTACGGCGGGATCATGATCGATTGCCCGATCTCGACCGCAACGCCGTAACGGCGCTGCTGCGCGATTTCTCGGTCGATCGAGAAAAATTCGGCGGGGGACGATATATCGCGTCCCTTACGATGCGTTTCAAAGCTGAAGCCATCCGCAAGATTTTGCGCGATGCGGATATCCCGTTTGCGGAGACGGCGAGCCGGCCAGTGCTCGTACTACCGGTTTTCCAAACGGTGGGTTCGACTGTGCTTTGGGAGGATACGAACCCATGGTTCGCGGCCTGGTCACGAGTCGGGCGAAGGGACGGACTGCAGCCGTTGTTATTGCCTGTCGGCGATTTGACGGATGTTGCTGCTGTCAGCGCCGAGGAAGCAGCCCTTGGTAGGACGAAAAATTTGTCGGATGTCGCGGTCCGTTATGGTGCAAACGAAACCATGGTGGTTGTCGCATCGCTGGTTGTTGATCAGTCCTTTGGTCTTTTGCGGGTTGAGGTCGCTACGTCACGGTTTGGTGGAAATAGTAACGATCAGACGGAATTCCGCCGGTTCGAAGCGAACGGGGACATTACGCGTGATGCATTGCTGAATTTGGCGGCGAACAGTGTGGCGCATGAAGCGGAAGACTCTTGGAAACAAAGAAATATTTTGGAGGGAAGTGTCGAACAGCGGATCGTCATCCGCGTTCCGTTCGAAAAGCTCGCCGATTGGCTTTCCATCCGAAAACGTCTCGGCGGTATCGCTGCGGTAAAGGAACTTGCGGTGCGCCGATTATCTGTCGACCGGGCACAGTTGGAATTGTCATATCTCGGTAGCACCGATCAACTCCGGCTCGCGATGACGCAAAGACATCTGAATCTTCAATATGCTGCCGATAAAGCTGTTTGGACCCTGTTGTCCGTTTCGAGTCGGTAGCGACATGGCACGTAACGCGATCGCCGGAAACATTCCAAATCTGATCACGCTGGCGCGCATACTTGCGGTTCCCTTGCTCGTTTGGCTGATTATCAAGGGCGAGATAGCAACGGCGTTTTGGGTCTTCGTCATTGCCGGCGTTTCAGATGCCTTGGATGGGTTTATCGCAAAGCGATTCGGTTTCGTTACTGCGCTTGGGACCTATCTGGACCCCATCGCCGATAAAGCCTTGCTGGTAAGCGCCTACATCACGCTTGGACAAGCGGGGTACATCAATACATGGCTGGTCATACTTGTCGTATTCCGCGATGTCCTGATCATCGGTGGCACGGTGCTGTTCCATACCCTGGATCGTCCGGTCGAAATGCGACCGTTCTTCATTAGCAAGTTCAACACGTTGATGCAGATTTTGCTGGTCGCCGTATTGCTCGGCAATTTGGGGGTAGAATTTCCGGATTTCGGTATGTTGCCGTTTCTCGCCTATCTTGTCGGGGCGACAACCGTACTTTCCGGGCTCGCCTATATGGGGCGATGGGTGTTCGGCGTTCGCGTCGACCCAAAGTGGCGCCGCAACGACCGGTCGGCACCGGTGAGCAACCGGTATGAGAGGGGCCGATGACGGCGCGTCAGCAAGCGATCGCCTGGCTTATCGGATTTTCTGTATTTATCGCGCTCGTCGTGCTGTTAGGCGACGCGCTGCTTCCCTTCGTAGCCGGCATGGCAATTGCGTATTTCCTCGACCCGGCATGCGATAAACTCGAAGAACTGGGTTGTTCGCGAATTGTGGCGACTAGCTTGATTACGTTTTTGTTTTTCGCCTTGCTGGTCGCCGTTCTCATGGTGTTGGTACCACTTTTGTCGGCGCAGCTGATCCATTTCGCCGAACGCGTACCGATATATTTCGCGGCCCTGCGCGAGAAAATCGTGTTCCTGATGGGGTTGGTGGAAAGCCGCTTGGCGGAAGAACAGATGCAGCAGCTGGAAGGAATTTTTGCATCCGCTTCGAAGTCGGCATTGACGTATGTGGCCGGGTTTACGAACCACTTGATAAGCGGCCTGGGGTCTTTGCTGTCCCTGGTTTCATTGGCGGTAATCACCCCTGTCGTAACTTTTTATTTGCTGCGGGATTGGGATCGCATCGTCGCAAAAGTCGATAGTTGGCTGCCGCGAGACCGAGCCGAGATGATTCGCGGGCAAGTGAAGTTGATCGATGATACGCTTGCCGGCTTCGCGCGCGGCCAAGCGATGGTCTGCCTCTTACTCGGCGTCTTCTATGCAATCGGGTTATCACTTGTCGGTCTGGATTTCGGCGTAATCGTCGGCTTCGTCACGGGACTGATTTCTTTCGTTCCCTATTTTGGCATGCTATTCGGATTCGTTGCCGGTATAGGAATTGCGATCGCGCAGTTTGGGGAACTCGTGCCGATCCTATTGGTTGCCGCGATTTTTGCGGCCGGGCAGGTCGTTGAAGGAAATATTCTGACACCCAAATTGGTTGGCGAACGGGTCGGGCTGCATGCGGTTTGGATTATTTTCGCTCTGCTGGCAGGCGGCAGCCTGTTCGGGTTTCT
>Ga0315338_1003972_pt1 | contig 12204 bp, 10 predicted proteins | sample ASW8metaG_FD_204518 | JGI IMG/M metagenome (GOLD analysis project Ga0315338, IMG submission 204518) | Ammonia-oxidizing marine archaeal communities from Monterey Bay, California, United States - ASW #8 | ecosystem: Environmental > Aquatic > Marine > Coastal | place: USA: California | collected...
CGCGGATTCAACTTTGAAGTGCAACAGTTAGTGAAGTCCTGGTATTAAAGAAGACTTCAAAGGGTGTCCGATAACTCAACGATTTTCTCGGACGGTGGTTGAGTTTGTCCATGGCCTTGTTAATTTCGTGCCTGGTCACAGTTGTCAGGTCCCGACCTTTCGGAAAGTACTGGCGGATTAGTCCGTTGGTATTCTCGTTCAGCCCCCGCTCCCAGGAGGCATAAGGATGTGCGAAATAGATACGGGTATCAAGGTCACTGGCCATGCCTTCGTGGTCAGCGAATTCCCTACCATTGTCATAGGTGATGGTATGCACCCAGTCGATGTACGGGCTGAGCCCGTCCACGACAGCACCCCGGACGGCCTTCGCCGTCTTGTTGATGACAGATCGGATGACCGTATACAAGGACTTGCGCTCGACCAGCGTCACCAAGGCGCCCCGGTGGCCCTTGCCGATCACAGTATCACCCTCCCAGTCACCGAAGCGGCGCTTGCTGTCGACGATGCGGGCGCTCATCAATTGATACCTGGTTGGGGATACAGCCTCGCCGGTCATAGGTGCCATAGCGTTTGCGCCGGGCCTTCTGGCAGCGCAAATATCGGTACAGGTCACCGCCTGAGCGTTTATCTGCGTAGACATACTGGTAAATCCACTCATGGCTGATACCAACCCCTTGTTCCATCTTGATCCGGCCAACGATCTGCTCCGGGCTCCACTCATCACGGATCAGCGCCTCAACCTGTTGCCAGATCTCATCGCTGATGCGGGGCGCGGCCCTGCCATGGCGCCTTGCCAGTGCCAGATGATGGGCCTGTCGGGGGCGATATCCCCTCAGGCCCCGATTCCGGCGCAACTCCCGGCTGATGGTCGATTTATCTCGCTCCAGCAGTTCGGCTATCTGGGCCTGGTTATATTCGGCCTGCTTCAGGATATAGATTTGGTATCGTTGCTCTTGGGTAAGCTGCGTGTAGCCTCTGATGTGTGCTCCTCTTGCTTGGCGGTTAGAGACAGGCTACAGATGCTACCGCAGCTTGCCCTCTTACCGACAGGTAGAGTTGCACTTGGGAGTTGAATTCACCCAATGAGTGATCCGACCCAGGACCCACACGGCAAATACAATGGTCGTGAGGCCGAATATGTTATGCGCATGTTATCGCGAGAAGACGACGGAGATGATCGTTCCTGGCCTCAACGATTTGAAGAAGCGTTTGCGCAAAAGTTAGGTGTAAAACATGCCGTCGCCTGTAATTCCGGAACGTCTGGTTTACATATGGCGCTTTATGCCGCGGGCGTGGGTCCCGGTGACGAAGTTATTACCCCCGCTCTGACGGTTGTTATGGATTCTTACGCGGCAATTCACCTCGGCGCTACTCCTGTATTTGCAGACGTAAACCCTGATACTTTTTTGATTGACGCAAAAAACATAGAGGAAAAGTTTACCGACAAAACCAAAGCGATTATGGTGGTTTCCTTGGAGGGCCTAAGCGTCGATATGGACCCGATTATGACGCTGGCTGAAAAACATAATCTAACTGTAATCGAAGATTCCGCACAAACGCTGCTCGGTACCTATCATGGCCGTCAGGCAGGCACGATTGCACATTTGGGCATGTTCAGTTTTGAGAGCAAGAAACACATGACCTGCGGCTCAGAAGGCGGCATGGTTGTTTCCAACGACCCGGAATTGGCCATGCGGGCCCGCAAATTTGGCGGCATTGGCTACAAACACATGACTGCAAGTGCTGGACGAACTCATCTTGCCATGTCGACGGTTCAGGACCCGGCTTACGAACGCTTCGATACGATTGGCCTCAATTACCGCATGAATGAGATCAGTGCCGCTGTCGGGCTGGCACAACTGGAGCGGCTTGATGAAATGGTGGCCCGACGCCAGCAAGTTGCGCGACTGTTTGACGACGCGACGAAAGACTGTGATTGGTTTCAAGCTCAGGTCACACCCGACGGTTATGTCAATTCCTACTATACCTATGCCGTCAAATATCAGGGCGCTGAAAAACATGGCGTCAGCTGGAAAGAGTTTTACAATCGCTACCTAGAGGCTGGCGGAGATGGCTTCTACGGAGCCTGTCTCATTCCCTATTTGGAACCTGCATTAATAGGAAAGACTTTCGGTTCAGTGACCTGCGGCAAAGTACTTTGCCCGGTTGCCGAGGACTTGCAAAGTCGCATTATGCAATTCAAAACCAATTACCGCGATTTGCAGGTAGCCCAGAAAAAAGCCCAGATCCTGGGCGAGCTAATTGATAAGATGGGACGCTAAGATGAATACACCCCTTCGCTTTGGAATGGTTCAGGGGCGCTTAACACAATCGCCTCCCGGATGCTTACAGTGGTTCCCTCAGGAGGAATGGCGTCAGGAGTTTGAAAAAGCTCAAAAGCTGGGTGTCGACTATATCGAACTAATTGCCGAGGTTCAGCACAATCCAGACAATCCCATTTGGTCTGACGAGGGTGTTGACGAAATCAAGCAACTTGTCGCAACCCATAATCTAAGCCTACATGCCCTGTGCAATGACTTCATTGTTGAAAACCCGCTTATCGGTTCGCCATCCGTTTTGCAGCAGAGCCTGGATCTGGTCGAGCGCGGCCGTGCATTGGCCGTCGAAAAGTTGATTCTGCCGTTGTTCGACAGCAGCGAGTTGACACCCGCCAATATGGCCGACTATATCGAACCTTTGCGAACCATTGCCGACGCTGCCAATCAGGCGGGCATGACAACCTGCCTTGAGACGATCTTGACTGGAACAGAATTAATTGAATTTCTGAATGCAGTCAAACGAGACTACGTGCAGGTTGTTTATGACACCGGTAACCGCGTCGCATTTGGTCACGACCTGCCTGGTGATATCCGACTGCTTGGCGAGCGTATCGCCCATGTTCATATCAAAGATAAAAACGCGGAAAATCAAAATGTTTTGCTAGGTACTGGGCTTGTCAATTTTGCCGACGTATTTGAAGCCTTGCATAACATCGAATATACAGGGCCTTATACTTTTGAGACCCAACGCGGCGCGGACCCCTTGCGGACAGCTGCCTATAACATGATGCTGGTCACGTATTTTCATGCGGAAGGGGGTGACCGTGCCACTCAATAAAATTTTGTTCGTCGGGCTGGGTGGTGCTGGGCAGCGCCATTTACGTATTTTCAAGCAACTGCTAGGGCCTGATACCCAATTTACGTGTTACCGCAGCACCCGCACGACTCCTCTTCTAAATCCAAATTTCACCGTCAACACGCAGACCTCTCTGGAAGAGCACTATGCCTTAAAATCGTTCGATAACCTGGAGTCTGCGCTTGACGACAAGCCGGACCTGATCGTCATCTCGACTCCTTCTTCGCTCCACTATGACGCCGCCCGGCGGGCTGCCGAAAAAGGCATTGGTGTCTTTATCGAAAAACCCTTTTCTCATAACCTCGAAGGTTTCGATCACTTCGCGCAGACCATTCGTTCACAAAACCTGCCCTTCTTTATTTCCTACCAACGGCGTTTTCATAGCCTCATTCAAAAGGTTCAAAAGGCAGTGGCCGGGGAGGATATCGGTCGTCCGTTTAATGCGACGTTTAACGTCGCTTCCTATGTGCCCGAATGGCACGGATACGAAGATTTTCGCTCTCTTTATGCTGCCCGGAAGGATTTGGGCGGGGGTGTCCTTTTAACGGAAATCCACGAGCTTGATTTATGCTATTGGTTCTTTGGCCTGCCGAAATCTGTCAGTTGCGTCGGAGGGAATTTTTCTGGGATTGAGATTGATGTTGAGGATACAGCCCACATTACGCTGACCTATCCAAACCTGGCGGTAAACGTCAATCTCTGTTTCATGCAAAAACACAATCGGCGCGACTTTCATATCGCCGGCTCTGAAGGGTATCTGGAGTGGAACCAGGACGGTAATCGCATAAGAATAGACGACTATGATACCGGCGAATCTATCGAAGAAGCCGATGGCACTTTCTCCAACGATGACATGTTTGTCGCCCAGACGCGTTATTTCATCGATAATTATGATCGTATCGATTCAAATGAAACGCTTGAACAAGCTCGCGCCTCCTTGGCCATTGTTGAAGCTGCCAAACAGTCCATGCGTGACGGTTGCCCGATCGCCATCACCTGATGCAATTACTAACCTCGAGAGGAGGGGCATCATCAATTGTTGTTAGTGATACCTTTCTCCTTACGGTGCTTTATTTGGTGGTGATTTAATACCCGTATTGTACTATTGTCTTAGGCTAATTGGGCGTTAGAGATTTGTCTTTTGCCTGGTTTAGAACGGTCCCTTGATTACACCTTCTCACGCTTAATCAGATTTTCTCTCTCGAGGCGCTTTCAATATTGGTGGGGCTCAGTCCCGACAGTCAAAGGAATATTTTACCAGGCATTTAGGCACACAAGGCGAATGCACAGGCGAAGTGTTCAACTAATCAATATAAAATCAGTCATAGTGGCGGCCATGCCTTTGACCAAGGGGGGTATATGTATCCAGGAAAAGTTAAACAATTGATATCCAAATTTTGGGTCCAGTTGTTATCGCTTTCTATATTTTTCTACCTAGATCGATTGATTCTTGGTGATCATTCCATCGTTACGATGCATGACGTTTTCGATCAGATTTACCCTATTCAGTCGATCTATGGTGATCTAGTTTCAAATCACGGCTTATTCAGTTGGTTTCCAACTGTAGCGGGCGGGGTGCCTTCGTACGCTAGCTTATTTCCTCCTTTTCATCCCCTTGTGATTCTTTCAACGATCCTCCCAATGTGGGCGATAGATGCCATCGTGAATATAGGCCTCATGTTCGCGGCTGGGTATGGTATGAATCGAATACTTGTGCAGTATTTTGGCTTGATGCCAACAGTAGCAAGGATCGCTGGACTATTCTTCGCCCTAAATACTCAAGTATTTACCACCTCGACAATACAATTTCTTTTCCTTTTCCCACTATTTTTTGTCTGGACACTTCCGTTCCGTGAAAATGAGAGTTGGTCAAGTATATGTATACGTGGAGTCGGAATCGCGGGTATCGTGATGCTGTGTCACCCAGCGCACTCAATCCAATTCTTGTTGCCATTTCAATTATTGCTGATAGCAGTTTTTGGGTCAGTTCATATATGGCGGCATATATTAATTTGCTTATTAGCATGGATATCCCAGTTACTTTTCTGGGCGCCAACTCTGTATTCGTTGGTAGCATTCCTTCCATTCTCGCATCGAGCCTCTTATGTCGATCCACCAACTGTGGTTGGCGGCGTAATCGATTGGATTCAGACTAGCGCCTCTTACTTTTTTCAGTATTCAATCCATTCTGGTACGTTAGCTGTGGCTGTGCTTGCTATCGCACTTCTTTGGCGCATCAAAAATGTTCGCCGAACACTTTTTTGCTTAGGCTTTAGCTTGCTGGTAATTGGCCTTTTCCAAAGCACTGCTAGGGAGTGGTTTTCAGAAACCCTGTTGGTCGAATTGCACCTAGGGCATTGGGTATGGGTCTTGCATTTTCTTTTGACACTATTGACAGCAATTTATCTAAATGAACGCGTCAAAGAAATGACTGAATATAGGCAAAAGCATGCGAAGATGCTTTATGTTGTGCCATTATTGACTCTCTCTATGGTTGCGATCTTGGGAGTTGTTACGCTCCCAATATTTTTACTAAATACAAGCGTTATTCTCGGTATTTACCTAATTGAGTGCTACATAAAGCAAAATGGAAGTTCTCCTCACGCTAACATTCCACTAGCGAAGAAATATGTTGCATACCTTTTATCTATACTGTTGTTGTCGCTGCCTGTTCAATATAAGCTGCAGAGGACAGTTTATGGTTGGGAGCGAGATCCGTATAAAAGATACTTTGAAAACCATGAAGGTCTCGCTAAAGTAAAGGAGCAAGAACGCTCGATGCCTTTTAGAGTCGGTACGCTATCAAAAGGACATTTCGGTCCCGCAGTCGCCCAGAGTTATGGATTAGAGACTGTGGATGCTCGCTACAATATTTTTTTCAACCGGTATAAGGAGTTTTTCAGACTCATCATCGCTCCACAACTAAAAACTGATCTAGACATAAGAAGATTCATCAATTATAACTATCAGTTGTACTTGACCGGAAATGGTAGCGCTAAGTCAACCGGAAGTATTTTGCTTAATTTTCCATTGTTGCTACTGTCGAACACCAAGTACTTGTTGGCATTTGAGTCGCACACAGAGCTTGAATCTGAAACGAGCGAGGTGCTAATAATTGAACCGACTACTGCTCGGGGACCTAGCGGGAATTTCCCAAGTCCCGCGTGGCACCTTCTTAAAGAATCGCGGGTGGAGTCTGCTTATCACGATATTTTTTCACGTAAGCTTTATGTGTATAAATTAAAAAATACATTTGAAAGGGCGTTTTTGTTTAGCCACTTAATGCCTTTAAAGTCAGATCATGAGGTCATCAGAGCTCTAGAGAGTTCATCAGTTGCCGAGTTGAGAGAGCATGCATATGCGTTAGGAAGCGACCTTGCCTTAGCTGATAAAATTAGGAATGAAGGGCGGGATATCGACGAGAGAGGAACAGGCACCGTCAAAATAGACAACTATGACCCAGATCGGATAGACCTCACCGTTACTGTAAGGAGGCATCAATATCTCATTGTCACGAATAATTTCCACCCAAATTGGAAAGCTACAATTGACGGCAGGGAAGCCAATATATTTCGTGTTAATCATACATTTCAAGGCATAAAAATGCCAAATTCAGGAACCTATAAAGTCCGTCTGGAATATAGAGATAGAAATTTGAGAATGTTTGAGATTTCGGCGTTAATTGGATTTCCGTTTTTAATTCTCATCATCCTTCTTTTGGGGAAAAGATTAACGTTTACAAAATAGTATGCAAGCCGAAGTGGCGAGATTGAGTTACTGCGAGCAGTGTAGATTATTTTTGATTTCAGGGATAAGGATAAGTTATCTAATTATGGCCATGAAATTCGAGAGAACAGAGATTGAAGGCGTGATGCGAGTCCTACCTAGGTTGCATCAGGACGAGCGAGGGATATTTCGGCGCACTTTCTGCCAAGAAGAGTTGGCAAAGGGCGACATTTATGCCCAGATTATTCAAGTCAATATTTCAGAGAATCCAAAGTGCCACACTCTGCGTGGGCTGCATTACCAATTGAGTCCTTTTGAAGAGCAGAAGTTAATCACCTGCATTTCGGGAGAAATCTTTAATATTGTTTTGGATCTGCGGCCAAAGTCTAGCACATACAGAAGATGGACCACGGTTACATTATGTTCAGTAAAGAGAGATAGTCTATTTATTCCCACAGGTTGTGCGAACGGCTTCTTAACTATGAAACCGGATTCATCGCTACTTTATCTAATGGGCGCTCCTTTTAACGAGGCCGCCTATAGGGGAATTCGTTATAATGACCCACAGTTTGGGTTTAAATGGCCGTGTGCACCAGAATGCATTTCTAAGCGGGATCAATCTTTCCCGGACTTTAAGTTGGAACAGTAAAACTATTGCTGGATACAGTGGCCAAATATCACGGCGTGACTTTTCCGCCACACATAATTTAGAGAGCGTGATAAAAAAACTAATGTTATTAGGCGCCAAGATTGTTTATTCGTATTAGAGGCGAAAACTACTATACCGAAAGTTAAGGGTACGCAAATGGCTATATTCGTCATCGCAGAAATCGGAATCAATCATAATGGTTCTGTTAAATTTTGTAAGCAATTGATCGATCTTGCGAAAGATACAGGATGTGATGCAGTCAAGTTCCAAAAACGAGACATTGACCTTGTCTATTCCAAAGAAATTCTGGACCAGAAGCGCGATAGCCCTTGGGGCACTACTCAGCGTGAGCAGAAAATGGGCTTGGAATTGGATTTGAATGAATACAAAGAGATAGACAGCTATTGCAAGGAAAAAGAAATTCCATGGTTCGCATCAGCATGGGATCTAAACAGTCAGAACTTTCTCCGAAGATTCGACTGCGGCTATAATAAGATTGCGTCTGCCATGATTGTGTACGCGCCTTTGCTGCAGATGGTTGCGGAAGAAAAAAAACACACCTTCATTTCAACCGGGATGAGCACTTATTCGGATATTGATCGAGCTGTCGAAATTTTCTCCAAGGAAAATTGCCCATTTGAGTTGATGCATACGGTATCAACCTATCCAATGAAAAATTCAGACGCAAATCTGGCAATGATAGAGAAACTTAAGGACAGATACGGCTGTACTGTTGGTTATAGTGGGCACGAGGTTGGATTGGCGATTTCGTACGGAGCAGCGGCGCTTGGAATCAGCTCTTTGGAACGACATATTACCCTTAGTCGGGCAATGTATGGGTCAGATCAGGCGGCGTCACTTGAGCCAATGGGGCTGCGGCAGTTAGTCGGTGCGGTTCGCAAGATCGAGCAGGGCATTGGAAATGGCGAGAAAACAATCAGTGAAGACGAGGCACGTGTCGCTGAAAAACTTCGTGCCCATCTTTATTGACGGATTTCTTGTGCTGACATGCGGAGGTTGATTATTGAATTATTCCAATAAGCGTAATAACAAGCGACAAAAATATGAATAACGTAAGAAAAGTCGATTTTACGTGACATGGATTATGTTTCCTCTATATAAGGTGGCGTAGGTGGACAACGTTTCACTTATCCATCCAGTTTATCCTAGATTCTGAGTGAAGCAGTCATGGCCGATTTACTCTCAGAGTTGTTCAAATTAGATAATCAGGTCGTTGTTGTCACGGGAGCCGGTGGGTATCTCGGTGGATACCATGCGGAGGCAATTGCGGCGTTCGGTGGAACTCCGATTCTAATAGATATTGAAGAGACCCGAACTGCTGCTCGTTCGGAGCTGTTGCGTAGTCAATACAATGTACCTGCTATGTCGATTGCTGTGGATATCACAAATGAGGCCGAGGTGGCAGCTGCAGTTGATCAAGTCCTAGAGAAGCATGGTCGGATTGATGCGCTGATTAATAATGCAGCAAATAATCCAGAGGTAACACAGGGGTTGCCTCAGTCGGAAAATTTCACAAGATTAGAGAATTTTCCTATAGAAGCGTGGGAGGCAGACTTGAGAGTTGGATTGACTGGCTCATTCCTTTGCGCGAAACATTTTGGTGCGAAGCTCGCGCTAAACCATTCCGGGGGGGTTATTATTAATGTTTCCTCTGACCTTGGGTTAATCGCCCCGGACCAGAGGCTCTACACTAGGCCAGGGTTGGCAGAACATCAGCCGGTTAAACCAGTATCTTATTCAGTCGCAAAAACAGGCTTGTTGGGGTTGACTAGATACCTGGCAACATATTGGAACGAAGGACATGTACGATGTAATGCTATATGCTTAGGCGGAGTGCGAAAGGGGCAGAATCAGGAATTTTTAGAGAGAGTTGCGGAGCGGATACCACTGGGCAGGCTTGCTAATCCAGATGAGTACCAAGGCACGATAGTATGGCTACTTAGTCGTGGTTCTAGTTATTTGAACGGCGCTGTTATCGCAATTGATGGGGGTCGGTCAGTCTGGTGAGGGCCCAAGAAACCTGAAGTAATTCTCGTCCCCAGCTAGTGGACGGTCGGTTGACCGGCGAATATATTGATTCTTGATCTTACTGATAACTCCAAAATTACTGAAACCTATCGGACTCAATTAGATAGACTGGCTAGTGAGCTCGAAGAGGACTATACAAGGTATGTAGACTGCTTGTCGATGGCGCAAGATTGGGGCATAGATTGGTGGACGTTAAACCTTCCAAGTAGAAATCCAACAGAATCTCCACATTTTTCAAATTGTTGTCTGTTGGAGTTGGCAAAGTCTCAGATCCTCGGAGAAAAGAACACAACAGAAGTGCTGGTCCATTCGGAAGGTTTTAAGCGAGTACTGGAGGCATTCTGTTTTAAAGAAGGTGTGAGAATAGAGATAACAGTAAAGCGCTTGCCATGTAGCGCGTTCCGACCATTTTTCCGCGCATTCCAAACAGTTTTTGCTTCAGTAATTATAGCGCTGGTCGCTAAGATTCTTAAGGATTCAATCGAAGGGCTTAGGCCAGATAAGCCTAAGATATTGATAGACACATTCTTTCTTCCGGGTCAGTCTTCTATCGACAAATACTATACCGGTCTGTGGCAGAACGCCGGTCCGGAAATCAGTTCGAGTCTGTATTTCATCCCAACGTTTTTGTCGAATTCGATTATAGGCTACCTGTTTTCTCGAAAAAAGTTAGAGGCATTGGATCCGCAATGCCTTTTTAAAGAAGATTTTCTTAAGTGGAAGGATTATTGGTACGCGCTGCGACATTATTGGAGAGTTCGCATGCTTCCGATCCCTAAAGCGACCCTGCGTAATCTGGACTTAACGGACCTTGTTCGAGAGGAATTACGCTCTGTTGATAATTTTCCAACAGCTTATCGAGCCTCTCAGAACTTTCGATTTTTCTTTCGACTAAAAGAAAGCGGCATAAAAGTTAAACGAAGTATTAATTGGTTTGAGAATCAACCATTGGATAAAGCATGGAATGCAGGGGTACGAGAATTCTACCCAGATGCTGATTCCTGCGGCTACATGGGGTATACAAATCTTGCTAACGCGTACATGAATCTTTTTCCAACTCGGTATGAAAAAGAGTCGGGGGTAATTCCAGATACCCTCTATGTGATTGGCCGTGGGTTTGTTCCAACTCTAAAAAGATTTTGTGGTAGCCTGGATGTTGAGGTTGCCCCTGCGTTCCGTTTCGGAAACGTTAGATCCCGCGTAGCGAGAAGGAAAAATACTGATGAATTTGTCGTCCTTATTGCAACTGCAATGGAAGTCGATCAGGTTCTAACGTTGCTAGAAGAGGTGGCATTGTGGAGGCATGAAAATCCCAACGAAGAGATAAAAATTTTTCTGAAACTGCACCCTGCTTTGAGGGAGAAAAGACTGTCGACTAAGATCAGTAAAAAGCTATATCGGTGCTTCCAGATAAAACAAGAGTCGTTAGAGACGTTAACACTGTCTGCAGACTTGGTGATTGGAGAGGGAACCTCAAATGTCTGTCTCGAGAGTGTGATGAGGGGTGTTCCCGCAATCGTATCTAATGTTGGGTCAAAAATTGCCTTTAATCCCATGCCGCCGTCTGTGCCTGACCATTTGTTTCGGCTGTGTCGCACAGGCCCGGAACTAATTAGAGCGATAAGGTTTTTCAAAAACGTGGCAAGCGTTAGCGATCCTCGTTACGATTCAGATACGCTAAAGACGTTGTCAGAACAGTTTTTTGAGACAGCCACAACCAGAGGGACTAGGAAATTTCTAACAGGCAGAGCAAGTTGAGAAAATATATGAAAAAGTCCTATACCCTAAATGCGAGGTAACAGGAAAGGGATTGATGGTGCTCAAGAGGAAGGGTCAGATGGGTGCGGGTAACCGACTTGAGTTGCTATTTAAGTCGTTGGCGACTAATCGTTAGATTAACAAAGCCTTTTATTGAAACAAGCCAATCAAAGTTTGTGAGATATAATTCTGCTGCTGGTTACTGAGATTTGGATGAATGGGAATCGATAATGCCTCATTGCCATGTGCCTCGGATTCAGGAAAGTCACCTAAGGAATAACCCAATTGCTTAAAAAACGGTTGAAGATGGACGGGATGATAGTGCACAGTGGTCTCGATGTTTTTTTGTTTTAAGGCAAGGTGCACCTCGCGTCGTCCGACACCGGTCACTTGTGTATTAATTCTAATTGGATAAAGATGCCATGCACTTCGAGATTGAGAGAGGGATACTGGTAACTGCAAGGGTAAAGACTGCAAAAGATGATCGTAGTTGTTCGCAATCTGCCGCCGTTTATCGAGGAACATAGGTAATTGTTTGAGCTGACTTAATCCCAACGCGGCATTGATATCGCACAATCGGTAATTGTATCCGAGCGATACCTGCTCATATCTCCACGGTTCTCTCGCGCTAATAGATGGATCAATAAGTTCTCGAGTGATCCCATGCGATCTTAACAACCTCAGTTGAGTTGATAGCTCTTTATGTTGCGTGACTGCCATTCCTCCCTCACCCGTGGTGATCCCCTTCACTGGGTGAAAGCTAAAAACTGTAATATCCGACCAGCGGCAGCTGCCGACAGGCTCTTGATTTCGCGAGGCTCCTAACGAGTGTGATGCATCTTCAATTACCCCAAAGCCAAATTCTTTCGAAAGCTCCCAGATTTCTT
>Ga0315338_1003974_pt1 | contig 12203 bp, 1 predicted proteins | sample ASW8metaG_FD_204518 | JGI IMG/M metagenome (GOLD analysis project Ga0315338, IMG submission 204518) | Ammonia-oxidizing marine archaeal communities from Monterey Bay, California, United States - ASW #8 | ecosystem: Environmental > Aquatic > Marine > Coastal | place: USA: California | collected...
GCTATGACGGAGAGTTCGGCGAAGACACCGAACATCACCGCGCCGGCTTTGATCTGAGACTGCGCTTCTAGACAGGACAATCTTGTCCAAACACAAAAGCCGTCCGGTCAATCCGGGCGGCTTTTTTGTACGCCAAGGCATTGATCGACATATGCAATCCAAATCTGCCCGCTGTGCTCGAAAATGAGTGAGGACAGGTTATGACAACGTCGATCGGCACAATTTTACAATGCGAGCATTTGCTCTTTGGTCAGGGATGAGGCTCAGCTGCGGTGTAAAAACCTTGAATGTCGGGCTGACGTCTAAAATCTGTGATTTGTCACAACCCTGCCACCCGATCGGGCGGTCACATCCCAATACTGATTTGGCGACACCGAATTCGGGCGAAATTCGGGGATGCGGACACCGCACGACGATTTCTGGGAAGCAGTATAACTGCGTCAGCCCTCCAGTTTTTTCACTTCAATCCTGATGAATTCGGGTAGATAGTTTGGCGTGCAGTTTTTCCGCGCTCGCTCCCCCTTATAGAGACCGAGGCGCTCACCCAGTTTAATGCATCTGGAGCGGTATTGCGGTTCTCGGATCCCAATCTGGGCCGCGCAGAAATTCATAGTCCATTGAACGGCCGGATCCTCTCGCGCCAAGTCGCTCTCCAGGCACGTCATCAGCTCTGCGGAGTTGCCAGGAGGTTTCTGGCCTGTCCAACGCAGCCGGGCCTGATGATACCAGAAGAGGCGACGTAAAACGGGTGAGGTGTGCTCGGCCCATGTCGGTATGAGCGCAGTTAACGTCCGGTCTTTCATCAGCTGATTGGCGAGCAACCATTCCGACAGATAATCACGTTCTTTGTCCGGATGATGGGTCATTGCTTCGACGAGGTTCTCGATTGAGGCCAGGGTTAATTGTTTTTTATCGAGGATGAGGACGGCGAGCATGCGCGGATAAAACTGACCAGAAGCCCATAATTTCAGCGCCAGCTTATGATCGATCTTGATCGCCTTGGCACGCCTCTTGAGGTCACCCATTTTGATATCGCCATCACTGAGTTCGGCAATCAAGGTTTTATCGGAAACCCGCGTCATCATCGGTCACCTCGTGCGTTTTTTATCCCCGACCATGGCGCGCTTCGCCGGGGTCTGCTAGAACCGATGCCAGCATGCACATTTTCACGCCGCAAAGACAAGAAGCGGCGCGTCTCCAAATTTTCCTCAACAACCGCAGCCGGTTACGTTTCGACAGCCGTGTTGGATAGTTGCAGACACCATTTTGGGGTGACGGAGCGGCGATGTTCTGTATCAACGGGGAAGGTAACGTGCCGGTGCGGCCGTTACGCATGATCGTTTGGGTTTTGGTCGTGATTTAGAGAGCCGCGACGCACCATTTGGCCAACGCGTATTCCTGGAGTCTAGTGAACCCGTTTTTGACAATGATGTGGCGTTCGAGATTTAGGTACTTCCGAGCGGGTGAATCGACAAACTGGAAGTTTTGAAGACCTCATTCTGGTTAAATTTAGGTCGGCGTGTCTTTGTGGAAAAATTTTTAAATAGCTGAATTTGTGGTTATTAGTCAGACACCTGATAGTGCCTTGTGCGCGTCCGCAATGATTTGCTCAAATGCGCGCGATTATTCTGCCGCTAACCGCCGAAAAATTTTACAAAATTCTTCAAGGAATGCGTGCTGAATATGGGGTGAAATTGCATACGTTTATTCTGGACAATTCCATCGCGCATCGCCCATAATATTAAGGATTATCGGTCCATTTTTCGTCATCATATTACGACGTCAAAATGCCGTTAAAAATGTTGTGCGTAGTGCGCTCTGGGGGATGTTGCGTGGCCAAAACTGTCTTTACAGCGAATAACCCATTTCTGGGCCCCGATGGGCTATCAGGTTCATATGGCGCTCCGGGCGCACGAAAAGAAAAATTACTCTCGCACACGATGTTGCATCGGCTAAGCGTGTTAGGGACTGCTCTGGCGGTCTCGGGCGCTTTGCTCGCATTCGGTGGAGGCGACGCCAGGGCACAAACCCGGGTCGGTGATGACGTCTTCGTCCGTGGAATCGGAAATCTCAGAATCACCGAAGTGCTCGAAGGGGGTGGTTTCCTTGCTGAGCCCTCATCTTGTGGACTTTTCTGCTTCGCCCAGCCCGAATACCTGATTTTGGGGCTCATTGATGCGGGTGTTGTCGCGGTCGGCGATATGTTGTCAGACCCTCTGACTGGTGTTGAGGCTGAGGTGACAGACGTTACACTGGACGCCTACGGTGCGGTCGACAGTGTCACCTTCAGCAATGGCAGCGTAGCCGATATTGCCAGCGTGTTGGATATTCGAGGAACCGGACTCGCCTATAATTTAAATGAGCCGACGCCTGGGCCAGATGATATCAATCAGGTCGCAGCTCACGCGGCTGGTTTGGGGGCTCCAGGTGGCAACGGACGCAACGGGTATCCGTTGCACGAGGCCAATAATGGCGCGGGTGGACAGCCGGGCGGGACGAACATTTACGAAGTGCTGGAAACGCACGGCGATATAGTCACTCATACCGACCTACTCGCAGGCGTGATCGCCACGAGCTTGGGTGGTAATGGCGGTGAGGGCGGCGATGGTTATCTGGGTGCGAGTGCGGCCGCTGGCGGTGCTGGCGGCGCCGGTGGGACGGTCAATCTGACCACACGGGTTGGGAGTATAACTACACACGGCATTCAGGCTCATGGTGTTGTGGCGCAGAGCCGCAGCGGGAGGGGCGGTGCCGGCGGAAGTGCTATTTTGAGTCTCGGGTCTGGTGGCTCCGGCGGGTATGGTAATAGCGGCGGCTCGGCGACGGTCAATAATTACAGCACGATCACCACCTGGGGTGAAGGTGCTATTGGTGTTTTTGCCCAAAGTCTCGGCGGCGGCGGTGGTTTGGGCGGCAGTAGTTACGGTCTGTTTGGTGCCGGCGGCGACGCTGATGTGGGGGGCAGCGGTGGCGCGGCAGAAGCGATCAATTTCGGATCAGTCACAACCTATGGGAATCACGCCTATGGAATCAGCGCACAGAGCGTTGGCGGGTTAGGCGGCAATGCCGGCTCGGCGGGCGGGTTGTGGACGTTGTCGTCTGCGGGCGCGCCGGGTGGCGATGGCGGGAGCGCCACAGTGCGGGCGCAAACCGGGTCGAGTGTCGTTACCCACGGCGAGGCATCCCATGGTCTTTTTGCGCAATCAGTTGGCGGCGGCGGTGGGAATGGCGGGTCCAGTATCGGCTTGGTCGCGCTGGGCTCGACAGGTGAGTCCGGCGGAATTGGCGGAGCTGCTCGAGTCTTTATGCAAGAGGGGTCATCGGTTACCACGCAGGGCGCCGATGCGCACGCGATATTCGCGCAATCAATTGGCGGTGGCGGCGGCAATTCGGGTGGCACGGGAGGTCTTGTGGCGCTCGGGGGCACTGGCGGCGATGGCAATCACGGCGGAGACGTCACAGTCGATATTGCAGGCGCGGTCGAGACGCACAATACCGATGCCCGGGGCATATTCGCGCAATCGATCGGTGGTGGTGGCGGTAGCGCACGGGCAACGGGCGGCATATTTTCACTTGGTGGAACTGGCGAGGGCGGCGGCAATGGTGGCTCAGTTTCTGTCACCACACGTGGCACCAGTACGATAATCACTCGGCAACGCGGCAGTGACGGTATCTTTGCTCAATCGGTTGGCGGCGGCGGCGGTTCAGGTTCGTCCGCTGGTGGAATCAAATCGTTGGGCGGCGACGGCGGGGCCGGCGGTTTTGGCAATGTGGTCACCGTAAATCATGGTGGATCGATATCGACTTCCGGTGCTTTCGCGCGCGGTATCTTTGCTCAATCGGTTGGCGGCGGCGGTGGTTCGGGTGGTGAATCCTATGGGCTCGTGACGCTGGGCGGGGCTGGCGGAAGTGCCAGCACACCCGTTGAGGGCGAGGTGTTTGTCGTGGATCCGGCTAGCGCCGGCGGCGATGTGACTGTGACCAACGACGGTACGATCCTGACCTTGGGAAATATGTCCAGCGCGATCCAGGCTCAATCAATTGGCGGCGGCGGCGGCGATGGCGGCACGACGGGCGGAGCCGGCATGACCATCGGCGGCACCGGTGGTCGCGGCGGGGCCTCCGGGACCGTCATTGTTAATCACTACGGTAATATTTCAACCGGCTTGTTTGACCAGGATTTGGAAGTTGTGGTCTCCGGCGACGATTCGCACGGTATTTTCGCCCAATCGGTTGGCGGCGGCGGTGGGAATGGCGGTGCAAGCCGCTCTTTGAGCGCGTTTTCAGGCGTTTCCTTGGGCGGTGGAGGTGGCGACGGCGGCAACGGAGGCTTGGTTCAGGTCAATCTGCTCGAATTGGCAGCACCTCCTGGCGCTGAAGCATCAAGCTCGCCGCTCGCTCGGATCGACACCGTTGGCGATCGGGCACGCGGAATTTTCGCCCAGTCGGTCGGCGGTGGCGGCGGCAGTGGCGGAATTTCTGCCCAGGCGACCATCGGCTCAATGGTGGGTCAGGGTGTCTCCATTGGTGGCTCTGGCGGTCTCGGCGGTCTCGGCGGTCTGGTTCGGATGGTCGGGCGTGCCGATATACATACGCACGGTGATTTTTCCGAAGGTATTCTGGCCCAGTCGGTCGGCGGCGGTGGCGGCGCGGGCGGTTTCGCCACGACCATTACCTATACAGCTGCCGGCGTGGCCGGTGGTTCTTTCGCGCTTGCCGTCGGCGGGTCCGGCGGTTTGGGCGGGAATGGCGGTCTGGTGGTTCTCGACGCGGGGGGCTCTATCCATACCCGAGGCCAGTTCTCGACCGGCTTGCTGGCGCAATCGGTCGGCGGCGGCGGCGGCAATGGCGGATTTTCGACCTCGTTCTCGATCACGGCTGCCGGTGTTGGTGCCGCGTCTGTCGGTACGGGTGTAGGCGGATCTGGCGGTGAGGGCGGCGATGGCGGTGTCGCAGACGCGAATTACGACGGCTTGATCCTAACCGTCGGTGACGATGCTCGCGGCGCGGTGATTCAGTCGATCGGTGGCGGCGGCGGCAATGGCGGGTTTAATATTTCCGGCTCCATCGCGGCGGCCGGTTCGATCGGCGGCGCGGCATCCGTTGGCGTTGGCGGCACGGGCGGTGGTGGCGGCCACGGCGGATCGGTTAGCGGCATTGTGAGTGGCCCGGTCGAGACCTGGGGTGACCGTTCAATCGGCGTCGTCATCCAGTCGGTTGGCGGCGGTGGTGGCACCGGTGGCTATAATATCTCCGGCAGTGTCGCAGCCAGTGGATCGCTGGCCGGCGCCGTATCGGTTGGCGTTGGCGGCGCGGGAGACACTGGCGGCAATGGCGGCGAGGTTTTCGCGACCAGCGGCGATATCACTACTCATGGCAATCAGGCCGGTGGGTTTCTGGCGCAGAGTATCGGCGGCGGTGGCGGCGCTGGCGGGATGAATATTTCAGGGGCTGTGACGGCTTCGGGGAGCGCTGCGGCGGGTGTGGCCGTTGGTGTCGGCGGTTCCGGTGCGGGCGGCGGCAGCGGCGGCAATGTATTAGCCCAGGTCACAGGCAATGTCTGGACTACGGGCGCCGACTCCGATGCCATCATCGCTCAGAGCGTTGGCGGCGGCGGCGGTAATGGCGGCATCAATACCAGCTCCAGCCTCTCGGTCAGCCTCGGCGGCGCCGGGGCGAGCAGCATCGGTGTCGGCGGGAGTGCCGGCACGGGGAGTAATGGAGGAAATGTCGAACTCAGCGTAGACGGGTTCACGGTGACGTCAGACCGCGGCAGCGACGGCATTATTTCCCAAAGTATCGGCGGCGGCGGCGGCAGTGGCGGTCTGAACACGTCGGATTCAGTGAGCTTGTCCGCCGATGCGGGCGGCACAATCGGCGTTGGCACGGGGGGCTCCGGCGGCGGTGGCGGTGATGGCGGGCAAGCGACGCTGCGGCTCAATGAATTCATCGCCGATGATGACAATACGCTCGGCGCGGTCTGGACCGTCGGCGATGACGCACGCGCAATTATTGTTCAATCCGTCGGTGGCGGCGGCGGCAGCGGCGGCGTCAATGTCACGGGCTCGGTGAGCTTTTCCGGCGCGGATGGCGCCAATATAGCGGTTGGAATCGGCGGATCCGGCGGCGATGGCGGCGATTCCTTGATTGCTGGCAATCCAGACGTGATCATGGCCTACGCACTCGTTCGGGGCGATATCACGACGCAGGGCGACAGATCTTCGGCCGTGCTGGTCCAGAGTCTGGGCGGCGGCGGCGGCAATGGCGGAACCAATATCACCGGAGGCTTCACCGCCGCGACCGCTGCGGCCGGAAACATCCTCGTCGGTGTGGGCGGATTCGGCGGCGACGGCGGCAATGGTGGCCGGGTCGATGGCAGCATCGAATCCGATATTTCGACCGGCACGGCCGGGTGGAATTCGGACGATGAATGGGTGGTCACCGGCGATGATGCCTTCGGCATCACCTTCCAGAGTCTTGGCGGCGGTGGCGGCAATGGCGGCTTGAACATCACAGGCGGCGTCAGCGCCTCTGGCGTATTGGGCAGCGGCATTCTCGGTGTTGGCGTCGGCGGATTTGGCGGCGACGGCGGCTTCAGCTCTACGGTCAATGGCAATTTCACCGGCTCGATCATCACGCGCGGCAACCGCGCCCATGGTATTTTGCTGCAAAGCCTCGGCGGTGGCGGCGGTAATGGCGGTATCAATATCACCGGTGTTGTGTCGCTGGCCTCCGGTTCGGCCGGCTCGGTCGGCGTCGGTGTGGGCGGCTTTGGTGGCAGCGGCGGGGCCAGCGGTGCTGTGACCGGCTCCTTGACCGGCGATGTCCTCACCTATGGCGACGGAGCTTTTGGCGTTGTGTTGCAGAGCTTGGGTGGCGGCGGCGGCAACGGCGGAATCAATGTAACCGGCGCTCTCACCCTCAATGAAGGCGGTGCTGCCAGTGCTTCACTGTCGGTTGGCGTTGGCGGTTTTGGTGGGGCAGGCGGAGCCTCGGCAGACGTTTTTGGCGATGTCACGGGGAGTTACGTGACGCATGGGGTGAATGCTGTTGGCGTTCTGGCCCAAAGCCTCGCCGGCGGCGGCGGCAATGGCGGCCTCAATGTTTCAGGCGCGGTGACCATGGGTCTCGGCGCGGGCGGTTCAGCAGCGGTCGGTATCGGGGGGTTCGGAGGCGAAGCCGCTTCCAGAGCTGGGAATGTCAGCCTCATCCGCACGGGTGATACCTTTACCTATGGCAGCGGATCGGACGCGGTTGTCGCACAGAGCATTGGGGGCGGGGGCGGCAATGGCGGCCTCAACTTCTCTGCCGGCATGTCGGTAACGCAAGGTGATGGCGCCAGCCTTGGCTTCGGCCTGGGCGGGTTTGGCGGCGAGGGCGGTTCTGCCGGCAATGTCATGGCCAATATCCAGGGCAATGTTTACGCTGAGCAAGCCAATGGCGTGATGGTCCAGAGTCAGGGGGGTGGCGGCGGCAATGGTGGCCTCAATGTCACCGGGCAAATGGCGGTTTCGACAGCGTTCAACGATGCTCGATCTGCCTCTCTGGGTATCGGTGGTTTCGGCGGTGCCGGCGGCGATGCAGGCACGGCGGACCTCATCTTTGGGACAGCAGACAGCGAATTCTCCGCGTCCGGAATGGGTGATGACCATTCGGCGATCATCGTTCAATCGGTTGGCGGTGGCGGCGGTGTTGGCGGAGTTAATATTTCCGGCGGTGTCTCGACAAGCGGCAATTTGGTTGCAGGTGTTGGCGGTTTTGGCGGCGCTGGCGGAGTCGGTGGGAATGTCACCGCCGATATCCACGCGGATCTCTTCGCCGAAGGCCTGCGCGCGCGCGGGCTTCTGGCTCAGAGTATCGGCGGCGGTGGTGGCTCGGGCGGCATCAATATTTCAGCGGGCATCAATAGTGCCGGCATTACAGGTCCCGACGACAATGATCCGTCGCTTGTGTTCGGCATGGGCGGTTCTGGCGGCGACGGCAACCGCAGCAGCAATGTCGATATCGCGCATCATGGCGATGTCCATGTTAGGGGCAATCAGTCTGTCGGGCTCCTCGTCCAGAGCGTTGCCGGTGGCGGCGGTGCGGGCGGACTCAATGTTTCAAGTAATATTGCCCTCTCCCAAAGTACGGGCTTTGCCGTCTCAGTCGGCGTAGGCGGCTCTGGTGGTGAGGGTGCCAATGCCGGCACCGTCACCCTGGACAGCAATGGTCGAATCGAGATGTTCGGTTCAAGTTTCTCGTCGGGAATCATCGCCCAGAGCATTGGCGGCGGTGGCGGCCAGGGCGGAATGAATATCGTTGGCGCTATCGCCAAAGAGGGTAGCCCGGTCGGGATCGGCATTGGCGGTTTTGCCGGCAGTGGTGGCGATGGGAACGCCGTTTTCGTGACACGCGGCCTGCTGGAGCAGGACTGGATATCGACCCAAGGCGTAAACTCGGCCGGTTTGATTGCGCAGAGCATAGGCGGCGGTGGCGGTAATGCCGGGATGAATCTCGGCCTGATCGCGACCAAGGCGTCTGGCACGTCGAATACCCCGCGTGCGGCGCTGATCCAGATTGGCGGCGATGGCGGAACAGGTGGTTCCGGCGATGCCGTCACCGTCGATCATCGCGGCAATATCGACACGCGCGGCGCGGCATCGGCGGGATTGTTTGCTCAGAGCCTGGGCGGTGGCGGCGGTAGCGGCAGCTACACGCTGGACATTTTGAGTGCGTCGAAGGCCACATTCGCATTCGGACTCAATATTGGCGGAGCCAATGGTAATGGCGGCTCCGGTGACGACGTCACGGTTAACAATTCCGGAGACATCTTCACCTGGGGTCATGATTCTAGTGGGTTGGTCGCCCAAAGCATCGGCGGCGGCGGCGGCAGTGTTGCCACGAACCTGATTTTCGACCTCGTCGGGACAGCCGCCGGATCGATTGGTAGTCGCCTCGGGCAAAAACCCAAGCGCAGCCTTAATATTGCTCTCGGGCGCAGTGGGGGCGCAGGCGGTGCCAGTGGCATCGTCACTGTCTATTCCGAAGGCTCTATCACCACATCGGGTGATCGCTCGACCGGCATTCTCGCGCAAAGTATCGGTGGCGGCGGCGGAAATAGCGGCACTAGCTCTATCGGAGTAATCGGTTCGAACACCCCTGAGCCGGGCAAGGCGACACGCGTGTTTGAGACCAGCCTCTCGGTTGGTATTGAGGGCGGAAGCGGGTCAACCGGCGGCGTGGTGAATGTGATATCGGACAGCGATATCTCGACCGGTGGTTTCGCATCTCACGCCATTCATGCGCAGAGCATTGGCGGCGGCGGTGGTGCCGGCGGCTCGGCGAGCAGCCCGGTGGGCAAACGGGCGGTCTCGATCACGACCGGTGTCGGCGGCGCCGGCGGTTCGGGCAATGATTCAAGGGCGGTCTCGGTGGTGTCTTCGGGTCGATTGGCCACCACGGGCGATCAATCTGACGGCATTTTCGTCCAGAGCATTGGCGGTGGCGGTGGTGTTGGCGGTAATGCAGCGGCGATGGCCAGCATTTTCAAGGGCTTTGAGGCCGGCGATCCGAATGGCGCAGCCTCGATAAATCTCAGCGTCGGTGGTCGCGGCGGAAATGCATCCGCCGGCGGGGCTGTCGATATCATCAATTCCGGCATCATCACGACGGCCGGCGAGCGCTCATTTGGTATTCGTGCCCAGAGTATTGGTGGCGGTGGCGGCGATGGCGGGGCTGCGCTGAGCGGCCGGCGCCAGGTAGCGGGCAATAATATCTCGACTCAGGCCAATGTCGGCGGCGCCGGCGGCAGCGCTGGCACAAGTGGTTCGGTCGATGTGCTAAATGATGGCTTCATCCTCACAACGGGCCACGAATCCATTGGTATCAGCGCCACCAGCCTGGCCGGCGGTGGCGGCGATGGCGGACTCGCCTTCAATGCCGTGATCGGTGGTTCGAGCGCATCAACGACCGGGAGCTTCACCAGTCATATTGGCGGTAGTGGTGGCAGCGGAGGTGTCTCTGGCAATGTCTCGGTAATCAACCGTATTGGCAGCTTCGCCGGTTCCGGCACGATCGCGACGACCGGTGACAAGGCCCACGGCATTTTCGCCCAGAGTCTCGCCGGTGGCGGCGGCAATGGCGGTTCAGTGCTTTCGGTCATCGGATTGGCGAGTTCCTCGGACAGTTTTGTCGTTGGTCTGAATGTCGGTGGTTTCGGTGGGGCTGGAAGCAATGCCGGGACAGTGGATGTCGAGAATTATGGCTTGATCGAGACGCGCGGCGGTGCGGCGCACGGAATCTTGGCTCAATCGATTGGCGGCGGTGGCGGCAATGGCGGACTTGCGCTCTCGATCACCGCATTGCTCGGCGCTCCTAGTAATTCGCCTGCAATCGCGGTGGGCGGTCTGGGTGGCGATGGTGGTGACGCCAATACGGTCACGGTCGCAAATTTTGGGAACATCCTCACTCACGGCGCACGGTCCCACGGGATCGTCGCGCAATCAATCGGCGGCGGCGGTGGCAATGCCAATATGGGTATTAGCGGATCCGGATCCGTTGTCAGCTCGATTGTATCAAACGGCTTTTCTGCACTTCTTGGTGCCGCGGCGACCAGCGATGGTGGAAATGGCGGCCGCGTGATCGTCGACAATGACGGCGATATTACCGTGCTTGGCGACGGCGCACAGGCTATTCTAGCACAGAGCATCAATGGTGGCGGTGGTTCCCTTTCTTTGAATTTTGACGGATTGAGCGCTTTACCCGGTCTTCTCTTGCCGGACCTTCCGGATATTCCTATCACGGGCATCCCAGCGACGCCGGATGTGCCGGATATACCAACCGCCGGGCCGATTTTTGAAGCCCGACTGGGCGGCGACGGTGTGTCAGACATGAATGCTGGCCTGGTCAATGTGACCTCTTACGGAACAATCGGTGCAGCGGGCAATAGTGCCGCGGGCAGTGTGGCGCAATCGATCGGTGGCGGCGGGGGTCTCGCATCGATTTTGCTGACCCTTGGTTTGCCGGCGGTGGATACTCCGACGCAAAGTGCCATCGACAAATCTGCAGTCGATGTCGAACCACGAGCCGTGGACAGTCAGATTAATCTCGGCGGCTTGGGCGGAACCAATAATAACGGCAACACCCTGGTGCAAGACCATGTCGGAGATATCTTGACCACCGGCCTTCATTCACCGGCATTGATCATGCAATCGATTGGTGGTGGCGGTGGTCGCGTCAATGTGGCGATCGACGCGCCGACCGGATCTTTGCTTGGATTGATCAATCTCGGCTTGGGCGGGACAGATGGTCTAAATGAAAATGGCGGGTTGGTCAGCCGAGTACATTCGGGCCAGGTGGTAACCACGGGGGCGATGGCTCCGGGTGCGATTCTGCAATCCATCGGGGGTGGCGGCGGTTCGGCCGGCGTTATGTTAAGCGGAGTCGAGGCGGCGAATGCCCAGATCGCCCTGACATTGGGCGGCAGCGGCAGCGCTCTGTCCTCCGGCTCTGATGTCAGCGGCGATTTTGACGGTGGCGTCCTGACAACCGGGCTTCACTCTGTTGGTTTGCTGGCACAATCAATTGGTGCCGGTGGTGGCGAGACACGCATTGTCGGCGCGACCGGTTTGGGCGTTTCATTAGGCGGGCAGAACGGTGCCGCCGGTGATGCGGGTCAAGTTTCGATTTCCAATGCAGGTATCATTCAGACGTCAGGGCCGCGGTCACACGGTGCAATGCTGCAGTCCATTGGCGGCGGTGGCGGATTGGTGATGTCCGATACCAGCGATATTCAGATTAACCTGAATACCGAAAATGCTGGTAATGGCGGAGCTGTTAGCTTTTCGCAGGCGGGTAATATTCTGACCGAGGGTGACGGCTCCTTTGGCGTTATTTTGCAATCCTTGGGCGGCGGCGGCGGCTGGGTGGAAGGCGTGTTTGCCGGATCAGCCGGCGGTACCGGCCGCGGTGGGGCGATTGATTTCTCCATTGACGGAACCGTCTGGGCTGTAGGCGCAGAGTCGACGGGCGTGTTTGCCCAGAGTTCTGGCCGCGATGGTTCCGGCGATATTATCGGCGACTTGATGGGCATGGTGCGCGGTGGCAGTGGCACGGGCCGTGGTTTGTGGATTGATGGCGGAGCGAACAATGTGTTCACCTCATCGGGATCACTTTCGTCTGTATCGAGCTGGGCGATTGAATCGTCGTCTGGCAATGACGCG
>Ga0315338_1003975_pt1 | contig 12200 bp, 8 predicted proteins | sample ASW8metaG_FD_204518 | JGI IMG/M metagenome (GOLD analysis project Ga0315338, IMG submission 204518) | Ammonia-oxidizing marine archaeal communities from Monterey Bay, California, United States - ASW #8 | ecosystem: Environmental > Aquatic > Marine > Coastal | place: USA: California | collected...
TCAACCCATCGCTCGTCTATGCCTCGATCACCGGGTATGGCAGTACCGGTCCTCGCGCCGGCTGGGCCTACTCTGACCTGAGCACACAGGCCACCTCCGGCATCATGTACCGCATCGGCTTCCCCGAGGACCCGCCCAACAGCATGGGCGCCGAGTTTGCCTACCATCAGGCTTCGGGCCACGCCACCGCCGGGATACTGACAGCGGTGATCGGGCGCGACGCTGGCGGCGAGGGCCGGCACGTGGATGTGTCGATCCAGGAGAGCATGTCCATCATGCAGTACGACGCGCTCCCCACCTACATCACCCGGGGCGTCCTCATCAAGCGGGCGGGTCACGGGCAGGGCTCCAGCGGGAAGCGGTACCGACGCATCTGGGAGACGAAGAAGGGCCTCGTTCGCTTCCAGTTGGTGAGCCAGACGTCGGATCGCGAGTGGCCGCTCCTCCTAGATTGGATGGCCGAATCTGGTGCAGGCGGGGAGCTGCGCGACGAGAGATGGAACGACTCCGAGGAGCGCACGGCGCACCTGCTGGAGATCGAGGCCGTGATCGATCCATGGTTCCGTGGGATCGAGGCGCGCACGCTGATGCACCAGGGTCAGGACCGCGGCGTCATGATCATGGCATTCAACACCGTGGGCGACCTGCTCGACGACCCCCAGCTCGTCGACGGAGGCTTCCTGCGCGACATCGATTATGGTGGCGAGGTGCTCACTGACGTGGGTCCGCCGTATCGTTTTTCGGAGACGCCGGCCGAGGTGGTGGGCTCCGTTCCCGAGCTTGGCGAGCACAACCGTGAGGTCTACATCGGCGTCCTTGGCCTCTCCGACCAGGAGCTTTCGCGGCTCGAGCAGGCGGGCGTCGTATGACGAGCACGCTTCCACTCGCAGGCGTCCGCGTCGTGGACTTCACGTGGGTCATAGCTGGTCCGGTGTCCACCAAGTGGCTTGCGGCCTACGGCGCCGAGGTCATCAAGATTGAGCGCTACGCTCGAGGCGAGCGGGTCAACCGCGGAGCCATGAGCCCCGATTCGGTGGTGAGCTTCAATAACATCAACGTCAACAAGAGCTCGCTCGCCCTGGACATGCGCCAGCCGCAGGCGCGCGAGGTCGTCCGCAAACTCGTCGCCATCAGCGATCTTGTGGTCGACAACTTCAGCCCCGACGTGTTGCCCAAGTGGGGCTTCTCCTACGACGAGCTACGCGCCATCAACCCTCGGATCGTGTCGGTCAGTATGCCGGCGCTTGGCGCCACCGGCCCGCATCGGAACTATCGTGGCCTTGGCTCCTATTTCCAAGCGCGCGCCGCGCTCGACGGCTTGATTGGCTACCCGCACCGCGAAATTGTCGACGCCGGGCTCGCGTACGCGGACACCACCTGCAACTCCTCCCACGCCACCATTGCCATACTCGCTGCGCTCCGGCACCAGCGTGTGAGCGGGCAGGGGCAGCACGTGGAGCTTCGGCAACTCGAATCGGCCATCAACTTCCTCGGTCCCAGCCTCTTGCAATACACCTCAGGCGGCGGCGAGCCGGAGCGCATGGGTAGCCGTTCTGCGTTCCGCTCTCCGCATTCCGTGTACCGGTGCGCTGGCGACGACGAGTGGTGTGTCATCACCGTCGCCGGCGATGCGCAATGGCACGCGCTGTGCGGGGTGATCGGCCATCCCGAGTGGGTGAACGATCCACGATTCGCGTCCGGCTCGGGGCGAAAATCGAACGAGGCCGAGCTCGATGCCGGCATCCAGGCGTGGACCGAGTCACGAGCGCCGGCGGAGGTGATGGAAACGCTGCAAGCGGCAGGCGTGGACGCCGGGGCCGTCCAGAACATCGCCGACATGCTGGAGCATGACCCGCAGGTTGCGCACCGCGGTTTCTATGTGCGGTTCGCCGAGGATGCCGTCGTGGAGTCGGTGCCGTTCAAGCTTTCGGCGGCAACGCCCACGATTCAGCGGGAGCCTCCGCCCTTGGGTGCCGACAGCATTCGTGTCCTGCGGGATCTCCTCAGCATGTCCAGCAACGAGGTCCGCGAGCTGATTGACGCAGGGGCCGTGGGCGTTGCGGAGTAGCCGCAGGTTTCCCTTGACGATGCGTTATGGGGGGAACATACTCAACCCCGGCTGAGCGCAAAGAAACCCGGTGGAAGGAGCTGAGATATGGCTCTCGTAATCGATGCGGATACGCACATCGCCGAACCGCCAGAGATGTGGAACTTCCTCGATCCTGACTGGTACCCCAGGCGCCCGGTCGTGGTTCAAGTGCCCGGTGACACGCAGTATGGCGGCGTCGACCACATGTGGCTGATCGACGGCGTGATCTACCCGAGGCCGGCGGGCCGCGGAGGCAACTTCCTGGTCACCCCCACCGAGCAGACCAACGTGCGCGATCGCGTCGACCGCAAGTCTCGGGAGCTGCTCGATCTGCCCATGCGGTTCGAGGACATGCACGCGACCAACGTCGACACGCAGGTGGTCTACCCCACGCTGTTCCTCGCCTACCTCACATTCGACGTGGCGTACGAAGTGGAGCTTACGAAGGCTTACAACCGCTACCTCGCCGATGTCTGGGCCAAGGCCGAGGACAAGATCCGCTGGGTGGTCATCCCGCCGCTGCGCGACGTAGACGCCAGCATCTCCGAGCTTCGGTACGGGAAGGAGCACGGCGCATGCGGTGTATTCTTCCGCGGTATCGAGGGGGATCGGACGCTTGACGACCCCTATTTCTTCCCGATCTACGAAGAGGCTGAGTCGCTAGGCCTGCCGATCTGCATCCACCAGGGACAGGGTGCTCCCGCGCTGAACAATCTGATGGACGTGGGCAGGAGCCACACGTTCACCCACGGCAGGATTCCCCCGATCGTCGCGTTCCGCAACCTGGTGTCAAACAAGGTGCCCGAGCTTTTCCCCAACCTTCGCTGGGGCTTCATCGAGACCGGCGCCTCATGGATCCCGTTCGCCATGTACCAACTCCGCGGCACGCTGCGGGCCGAAGAGAACTTCTGGGGCCCGAAGCTGTTCGACAAGTACAACATGTGGATCTCGTACGAGGTCGAAGAGGACCTCCCGTATCTGATGAGCTACATCGGTGAGGACCACATCGTGGTAGGCACGGACTACGGCCACCACACACCCGGCACCACCGATCGACTCTCCGCGGATCCCTCAGCGCAGGTACACCTGGTCACCCAGATGCGTTCGCGGGACGACATCTCCAGCGCCACCGCGGAGCACATACTTCGGGACAACCCCACCGCTCTCTACGGCGTCTAGGGGAAGTCTCCTCACCCAGGTGTCGACCAAGGACAATGGTCAACGCTCAAGAGCACCCGTCGGAGACGGGTGCTCTTGAGCGTTGGTTGTGGGCGCGGTTCTCATCGCGGCGCCGGCCATCGGCTTCTTCGTGGTGTTCGTGCAGCCGGGTAGGCCCTCCGGTGCTGCTACAGATCGACCACCCTCAGGTCGGCGTCGTAGCCAGGGTGCACCGGGACCTGATGCGTGAGCTCGACCACTTTGCCGGTCTGTGAAGACTCGACCATGGCGAAGATCGCCTCGGCGGTTGCCATTCCCCACCGGCCGGAGTGGTACACGGGCTGGTCGTTGACCACGGCCTCGTACATCTCGTGGATCTCGCCACGGGCGTCAACGCTCGACTCGCCGGTGACCTCGCGTACACCCTGGTCGTCGTAGATGAAGACGCCCCGTGGGCCGATGCGCATGTCGCCCCGCTCGCAAGTGACAACGATCGTGCCAGGGTCGCCGGTGTCGTTGAGTCCCCGGCGGTCGCCCGGCTCTCGATCGATCTGACGGCCGAAGTTGCCTCGGCTGGGCCCCTCGGTCTTGGCGGCCTCGAACTGCTTCGTCTCCACCACACCCCCGATGCGCAGGTCCTGCTTGTCGGCGTCCTCGTCTCTCGTGCCGTCGCGCATCTGCTTGCGCACTTCGACGAGGCTCTCGATGGAGTTGCGGCCGGCGGCGGGCCCGTTGACCTCGCTGAGCGTGAAGTAGCCGTAGCCGTTATGCGTGGCGGTGGCCACGACGCCGCTCTCGAACTCGAAGTTGGCCGTGTAGTAGCCGGGGATGGACCGCTCAGGCATCCATTGGCCCACCTTTGCCCAGACGTTCTTGATCATGCCGCCGCCCAGCAGGCGGATCGTGTCGAGTTGGTGCGGGCCCTGCCTGAAGGGGACACCGCCACCTTGGCTGAAGTCCAGCTCGTCCGACGTGCGAGGGCGCAGCATCCAGTCCGTGTAGGCCAGCAGATGAACGGCTCGGAGCTCCCCGATCTCACCCGACTGAATCACCTTGCGCATGATGCGGTAGGGCAGGCCGAAACTTGCGGTGTGCGCGCAGACGAGCTTCACGCCCGCCTTCTCGCACTCGTCGACCATCTGCTCGGTCTCCTTGAGCGAGATGGCCATCGGCTTCTCGATCAGCACGTGCTTCCCGTGGCGCGCGGCCGTGATGGTGTGCTCCGCGTGGAAGCGATTGGGCGATGCGATGTAGACGGCGTCCACGTTAGGATCGCTGCAGATTTCCTCGGCGGTTTCGTACACCTTCGCGTCCGGGAACCGCTCCGCGAACCGCTCACGCGTGAGCGGCACCACGTCGCAGCCAGCAGTCAGGTTAATCGTCTCCGGTGCCTGAACCGCGGTCCGAATGATTTCCAACCCTCCGACGCCGACCCCGATGACGCCTATGTTGATCTTCCGCGTTGCTTTCTCAACGACCACTGCGCACCTCCTCCGTCTCGCTTCGTCCAAGTTGGCGTGATTCTCGCTTTTATTCTGTGCGACGTCCACGCTCGCCGCTAAACAACGCTGAGGCCTGGTCGCCAAGCAACTGCAACCGGTCTGTGACGCTTCGGAGCTCACCTGGCGGGCAGGATGGTAAGCAAGGCGTGAACGCGGTCCGCTTGAGCCATCGGAGGACGGCATGCCCACCGCCATCGCATCGCCAACGCAACCCAAGGAGACGTATCGCGGCCGCCTCCACCAGCAGTTCGTGACGCTGCACGGCTCCAAGCGCGTCGTCGCTGCTGGTGAGTACTTCGGTCCCCCGGCGAGCGCGAGTGGTTCGACCAGCGTGTCGACCGCGGGATGTGTGCGCTGTATCTTGAGTAAAGCGATACCGGGTTTCACCAAGCCCCTGGACGGCCTGCTAGCTCAACGGGCTAGGAATAGCCGAGCTTCATCGGATCGCAGGAGGCCCTCATGGGAGTCGTGCATACCCCAGGTGCGAATTACGGCTGGCGTGCCCGCATCGGGCTGTTACAGCCGGGCATCGTGTCCGACACCAATCCGTACGAGTTCTACATGATGGCGCCCGAAGGCGTTCAGATGGTGCAGACGTCGTTGGGCATCGAGAGCCTCTCCGAGGCGAACTACGCACGCGCCATCGCGGGCCTCGAGGCGCCGGTGCAACGGCTCCTCCCTCGAAAGCCCGATGTGCTGATACAGACCGGCATCCCGCCGCTGGTCCACAGCGGCTGGGGCGTGGAGGAGGAGCTTCGCCAGCGTGTCGCGAAGCTCACCTCGATCCCCTACGTCACCGACGCGGCCGGGAGCATCGCGGCGATGAAGGCCGTCGGCATCGGGCGGGTGGTCGTGGTAAGCGCCTTCGTCGACCCGCTACCGGGGCTCATCACCACGTATCTTGGGCATGCGGGCATAGAGGCAGTGGCGCACGCCAACGCGCGCGAGGGGTCGGACCTAGAGGCCGGGCAGCTTTCGCTGGAGACGGTATACGACACGGCCAAAGGTGTGCACGAGGCGCATCCCGAGACGGATGGCATCTGGATAACGCAGGCCTCGATGCCCAGCGTCGGCGTGATCGCGGACCTCGAGCGCGACTGCGGCGTTCCGGTCATATCGACCGCGCAAGCCCTCATGTGGGCGGGTCTGCGGCTGGTCGGTATCGAGGATCGCATCACGGGGTTCGGACGCCTCTTCGACGTCCGGGAATTCTCGCGCTAGGACTCACCCACGGGCGCAGCGGCGATTTCAGGGGCTGCCTTGTGCGGTCGGCGTGCCAACAGCAGCATGAAGAAGGAGGCGCCGAACATCACCAGGATGACGGTGAACGCCGTGCCATAGTTGCCCCGCAGGTCGAAGAGGAAGGCGGCGATCAGCGAGCCGCCGGCGTTTCCCGCAAGCTGGAAGACCATCGTCACGCCCCTGATGCTGCCCAGATACCTGCGCCCGAAGAAGTCGGCCCAGACCACCTCGCTCAGCAGTCCGTAGCCCGCCATGCCGAGTCCGAAGAGGGCGGCGCTGGCGTAGGCGCCGGTGATCGTCGTAGCGCCGGAGACCAGGAACGCGCCCAGCCATAGCATGGCGATGACGATCAGCAATATCCTCTTGGCACCGAGCCGGTCGGCGAAGTGCCCCCAAGCGAACACGCTGCCGATTCCCGCGACCGTTACCACGCTGACCGTTCCTGCCGCCGCCGTGTCCGAGATGCCCACGTCCGAGAAATGCGGGACCATGTGGAACGTCGTTCCGGTAGTAGCGATGCTGTTGACCGTCACCATGAGCGTGAGGAGCCAGAACGCCGGGGTGCGCGTGGCTTCGACGAGCATGAAGCTGACTTCTTCGGTCTTCCCAGTGATCGGCTGAAAAGCTTCGCCGGGCTCATCGAGGGGCGCGGCACGCAGGTCCCCGTCGGGGAGCAGACCCAGATCTTCGGGGATGCGCCGCAGCAACAGCGCTGCAGGGACCAAGACGATTAGCGTGAGCACCCCGAAGAAGGTCCACGCGTCTCTCCAGCCGGCCGTGTTGATGATGAGCTGCGCCACAGGAGCCAGCAGGACGCCGCCGATGTAGCCGCCCATGGTGGCAGCGGAGATCGCCGTGGCGCGGCGGCGCACGAACCACTTCGACACCAACGCGTACATCAGCGTGTGGCCGGTGGCCGACTGCATCACCGACCGCCCCACGGCGTACACTGCATAGAAGCCAAAGAGCGACGAGACCCAGGCGAGCGAGAAGTACGAAGCGGCCAGCAACGCCAGGCCGCCGGCCATCATCCACCTCGGGCCGAATCGGTCGAGCACGCCACCGAGGACCACGGCGAGGCCCGCTGCGATCAGCGTTCCGATGGTCACCGCGCCGGTCGTCTCGGCTCTCGTCCAGCCGAAATCCTCGGACATGGGCTTTAGGAAGATGCCAAAGAACCAGCCGTTGAGCCCCACGCGCGGGATGCCGGTGGCCAGCACCACGCCGACGATGTACCACCCGTAGTAAACGCGCCCGGCGGCCAGGCGCCGTACGATGCTGTCGCTCATGTGCGCCTGCCGGTACCCCGCGATCGTGGAACGCCGTCATTCTTGATGGGCACGCATCCGAAGTCAACGACAGCGTAGGAAGGGTGCAGAACCTCATTGCTCCCATGCTTGACACGCGCAGGATTCCTTTACTAGGGTATCGGGAAATCGAATATTGCTCGGGGGAGCTTGGTTAGCCAGGCTGAGAGGACAGTGAGCGTGCTGTCGACCCCAAACCTGATCTGGGTAATGCCAGCGGAGGGAGTGGTTCTTGAACTTCGACTGCCGCCCAGAGAGGGCGGCTTTCTTGTTCCCAAACAAGTGGGGCCCGGGCATGAACGGGGGCCATGATGACCAGATTGTTGGCGGTTGCAGTCTTGATGCTGGTGGCGATGATCACCGTGGCGTGTGGGGGTGACGAGGACAACGAGCTCGTTATCATGAGCCACGACAGCTTCAATATCAGCGATGAGGTGATCCAGGAGTTCGAGCAGGCCAACGATGCGACCATCGTTATCCAGCAGGCGGGTGACGCGGGCGAAGCGCTTGTGCGAGCCATCCTAGAGAAAGGCAACCCCTCCGCTGACCTCCTCTACGGGATCGACAACACGTATCTCGGCCGTGCCCTCGACGAGGAGATATTCGACACGTACAAGTCGGACTTGCTGGACCTAGTGCCGGACAAGTACCGGCTCGACGCTTCCAACCATGTGACGCCGATCGACTACGGCTATGTGAACCTGAACTACGACGTGGCGTTCCTGGCCGCCAACAACATGTCGCCGCCCACCACGCTGGAGGAGCTGACGGGACCCGATTGGGCGGGAAGCCTCGTCGTAGAGAACCCCGCCACGTCGTCGCCCGGCCTAGCCTTCCTTATTGCCACCGTCTCCTACTTCGGCGAGGACGACGACTACGACTATCTCGATTTCTGGGCGGATCTGAAGGCCAATGACGTGCTGGTGAAGGACGGATGGAGCGACGCCTACTACACCGATTTCACCCACTACGGAGGAGACCGGCCACTGGTCGTCAGCTATGCTACCAGCCCCGCCGCGGAGTTCTTCTTCTCAGCCGATCCGATCGACGCCCCTCCTACGGCCAACATCCTGATCGACAAAGCCACGTTCCTGCAGATCGAGGGCATCGGCATCTTGAAGGGTGCGAACAGCACGAACCTCGCCAAGAAGTTCATCGACTTCGCGCTCGACACGAGGTTCCAAGAGGATTTCCCCGACAAGATGTTCGTGTACCCGGTGAACCGCAATGCGTCGACGCCCGACTTCTTCGTGTGGGCCGAACAGCCTAAATATCCCGCCGATATCGGCGCGGCGGAGATCGGCGAGAAGCGGGAGGCTTGGCTGCAGGCCTGGACCGAGGTCGTGCTGAGGTAGATCGACACTGATGACCGCCAGTCGGCTCCTGATCCTCGGTCCGGTAGCGTTCCTCGCCGTCTTCTTCCTGTACCCGCTGGTGGCCATCTTGGCGAGGAGCTTCAGCGGCGGCGCTCTCGGCTTGGAGTCGTTCAGCGGATTGCTGGGCGACTCCTACTACCTGGGCCGCATCTGGTTCACCACGTGGCAGGCGGCGCTGTCGACGCTGCTGACGATGGTTCTGGGCCTGCCAGCCGCGTACCTGTTCGCCAGGCACGAGTTTCCCGGCAAGACGGTGCTGAAGGCGCTGACCACGCTGCCGTTCATCATGCCCACCATCGTGGTGGCCATGGGCTTCATCGCGCTGCTCGGCCCGCAGGGTCTCGTGAACACAGCGCTGACGGGCTTGCTTGGGCCCGATACGCCGCAGGTGCGGCTCACCAACACGCTTGTCATCATCTTCATGGCCCACGCCTTCTACAACTACGCCATCGTGGTGAGAATCGTGTCGGCGTTCTGGGCCAACCTAACGCCCCGCTTCGGAGAGAGCGCCGCGATGCTGGGAGCCGGGCGTGTGCGGACCTTCTTCCACGTAACGCTTCCTCTGCTGCTGCCATCGCTGTGGTCGTCCGCCGTGCTGGTGTTTGTTTTCTCGTTCACCTCGTTCGGCGTGGTGCTGGTCCTCGGTGGGCCGCGTTTCGCCACGTTGGAGGTGGAGATCTATCAGCTGACGGTGAAGCTGTTCCGCTTGGAGCTCGCCGGCGCGCTCGCGATGGTGCAGCTCGTGTTCACCTACGTCGTCCTGCTCGTATACGCGCGCCTTCAGGAACGGAGCACCGTCACCATCACGCTGGTGCCCCATGAGGCGGTCACCCGTCGCAAGAAGAGCTGGCGGGACATGCTCGTCGTCACGGGAATCGTTGTCGCGCTCCTGATTGTGCTCTCCCCGCTGTGGGCGCTCGTCGAGCGCGCGGCCACAGCGGGGGGCGGGTATTCGACCGCAAACTTCACGGGTCTGTTTGTCAACGAGAGCGGATCGTACTTCTACGCGTCGCCGTTCCGCGTGATCTGGAACTCGATCCGATTCGCGTTGGCATCCATGACCATCGCCATGCTGGTCGGCACGGCGGTCGCTTATCTCCTGGCGAGGCCCCGTCGACGCGCGAGCGCCCTGGACGCATTGTTCATGATGCCGCTGGGCGTATCGGCCGTGACGCTGGGATTCGGCTTCCTGATAGCGCTGAACCGTCCTCCGCTCGACCTGCGCGGCTCCTGGCTTATACTCGTCATCGCCCACTCACTCGTGGCCTACCCGTTCGTGATCCGAAGCCTGCTGCCGGTGCTTCGTGGCATGCCTGGGCACCTCAAGGAATCCGCGGCGATGCTTGGTGCGACCCCGTTGAGCGTATTCATACATATAGAGCTGCCGATCGTCGCCCGCGCGCTGCTGGTCGGCGCGACGTTCGCATTCGCCGTTTCCATGGGGGAGTTCGGCGCCTCGATGCTGCTGGTGCGGCCGGAGTTCGCGACGATTCCCGTGGCGATATTCCGGCTCCTGTCGCAGCCGGGTGCATCGAACCTTGGCCAGGCCCTAGCCATGAGCAGCTTACTCATGGCGGTCGTCGCCCTAGGCTTCGTGGTCATCGAGCGGTTCCGGTACCGGGAGGTGGGCGGGTTCTGATGCCGGCTCTGATCCTCACCAACCTTTCCAAGTCCTACGGCAACATGCCTGCGGTCAGCGATGTCTCCCTAACCGCAGAGTACGGCGAGCTGGTCTGCCTGCTCGGCCCCAGCGGCTGCGGGAAGACCACCCTGCTCCGGCTCATCGCCGGCCTCGAATTTCCGGACAGCGGCACGATCGCATTCGACGGCGTCGATCTGCGCGGCGTGGCCCCGCATATGCGAGGGTTCGGGCTCATGTTTCAAGACCTCGCCCTCTTCCCTCACATGGACGTTTACCGCAACGTGGGTTTCGGGCTGCGGATGCAGGGAGTGGCCGCTGCCGAGATCCGCAGACGTGCCGACGAGTTGCTCGAGCTGGTCGACCTGGCGGGCTTTGGCGACCGGAAGGTACACGAGCTTTCCGGGGGTGAGCGCCAGCGTGTGGCCCTCGCCCGCTCTCTGGCACCGGAGCCCAAGCTGCTGATGCTGGACGAGCCGCTGGGATCGCTGGACCGGGTGCTGCGCGAGTCGCTGCAGAGCGAGGTCCGCTCCATCCTCAAGGAGGTCGGCGTCATGGCGATCCACGTGACGCATGACCGCGAAGAGGCCTACGCGATCGCCGACACCATCGTGATGATGGACCGTGGATCCCTCGTGCAGGCAGGCTCGCCAGAGGCGTTGTACAAAGACCCCGCCAACGAGCTGGTGGCGCGGTCGCTCGGCGTGCGGAACATCGTGTCAGGCACGTTGGCTCGAGCGGATGGACCAGCACAGGTCGTGTGCGCGCTTGGCACGCTGGCCGTGGGTTGGCCGGTGCCATCCGAGGTGCCGGTCGGCGGAGACGTCCTTGCGCTGATCGACGAGCGGACGGTTTCCGTGATCCCGGCCCGCGATGCAATCACCTCGGCTGGGTCGACGCTCGCTGGCACGATCACCGCCAGAGAGTTCCGAGGTGGCGAGTCCGCGCTTCACGTCAGCGTCGGTGATGGCACGATCGTATGCTTGGTGGTGTCGCGGGACGCGGGCACAGCAGCCCAGGTGGGAGACGAAGTCTCGGTGGTCGTGCCGCCCGAGGCGGTCAGGCTGCTCGCTCGCGGGGGCCCATAGTCCGGTGCGCCTCACCCTCGCGCCGGTGGGCGTGCCAAGAACACGAAAACACCGGCGGCGAAGCCTGCTATGGCGAATGCGCTGAACGCGGGCACGTAGCTGCCACTGACGTCGTAGGCCAGGCCGCCGGCGATCGGGCCGATGGCCTGCGCGATCGTCTGCACCAGCGTGACGAGGCCCTGGATGCTGCCCAGGTGTTGGCGGCCGTAGTAGTCCGCGTAGATGACACGCTGCAGCGTGATCGAGCCGGTCAGCGTCATACCCCAGAACGCGGCCCAGGCGAACGCCGCCAACATCGAGGTCGCTGCCACCAGCAGCAGCAGCAGCCCCACGCCGATCAGCAGGCAGTCCACCACGAAGCTCAGGCGAGCGCCGAACCGGTCGGCGGACGCGCCCCAGATCAGCGCGCCTGCCATACCGGTGGTGGAGTAGGTCGCCAGCACCAGCACCGCGATCGCGGGCGAGAAGCCGTGGTCCGTGAAGTACGGGATGAAGTGCAGCGTAACCCCGGTCCGGATCAGCCACGTCATGGAAACCGCAATCGTCAGCAGGTAGAACGACGGCAGCCGGCGCACCACCGACAGTGGCAGCGACGCCTCGGGCTCGCGTAGGTCGTTGCGTGGTGCGGCGGGTCTGCCATCCGACGTCTCGTCGTCGTGCGGCTGCGCACCGTCCGGCAGCAGGCCGATGTCCTCGGGCTGGCGCCGCATGAACAGCGCCGTTGGGAGCAGCGACACCACCCAGATGGCGATACCCGCGACGAGCACGGCCACGCGCCAGCCGCTGACGCTCACCAGGA
>Ga0315338_1003978_pt1 | contig 12196 bp, 13 predicted proteins | sample ASW8metaG_FD_204518 | JGI IMG/M metagenome (GOLD analysis project Ga0315338, IMG submission 204518) | Ammonia-oxidizing marine archaeal communities from Monterey Bay, California, United States - ASW #8 | ecosystem: Environmental > Aquatic > Marine > Coastal | place: USA: California | collected...
AATCTTGCAAACCAGTGTCGACGCCTATCGTAAGTTGCGCAATACATTGCGTTATTTGCTCGGTGCCTTGGACGGTTTTGATGAGGCAGAACGATTGCCGGTGGAGCAGATGCCGTCGCTGGAGCGTTGGATGTTGCACCGCTTGCACGAGCTCGATGGGGTCGTGCGTGCTGGTTATGATGCCTATGATTTCAAGCGTGTTTACGCGGCATTGTTCAATTTTTGCGTGGTGGATTTGTCGGCCTTCTATCTGGATGTGCGCAAGGACAGTCTGTATTGTGATCGTCCGGATTCCGTCCGCCGTCGTGCGGTCCGTACGGTTATGGATGAGGTGTTTAATCGCCTGATCCTGTGGCTGGCGCCGATCATGCCATTCACCACCGAGGAATCTTGGCTAACGCGCACCCCGTCGGAAGATGACAGCGTGCACTTCCAGACATTCCCGGATACACCCGCCGCCTGGAAAGATGAGGCTCGGGCGGAAAATTGGAAAACTATTCGTCGTTTGCGGCGTGTGGTGACCGGCGCTTTGGAAACGGAGCGTCGCGAAAAGCGTATCGGTTCAAGCCTGGAAGCTGCACCGGAAGTGTTTGTTACGGACGCGGCTTATCGCGCGGCGCTGATGGCAGAGATGGACAGTTCACTGGAGGCGTTTTTGGCTGACATCTCGATCACCAGCCAGGCGTCGCTGACGGATGGAGATGGCCCTGCAGAAGCTTTCCGTCTCGAAGATGTGGGTGATGTCAGTGTGGTTCCCGGGAAGGCTGCTGGCACAAAGTGCGCCCGCTCCTGGAAGTATTCGACTGAAGTGGGGCAGGATTCGCGCTATCCGAGTTTGACACTGAGAGATGCGGATGCCGTCGCCGCCTGGGATAATGCCAATGGCTGATTTGTGGCGGCAAATCGTCCACCGGTTTGCCGCAACGCCCTGGCCTCGCCTTGGTCTTGGCTTGGCTGTCCTGGTTTTCATTCTGGATCAGTTCAGTAAATGGCTCGTGCTCGATCGGCTCAATTTTTCACCAGATGGGTGTCTGGAATACCAGATTGCCAATGGTGAGGATCGCTTCAACTTGCTCAATACGTGCGGTCAGATGGATGTGCTGCCGTTTTTTGATCTCGCCATGGTCTGGAATGACGGTGTGAGCTTTGGTTTGTTCGGCGCAAGTGAGTTGTGGGGTCGAGTCTTGCTGATCCTGTTTTCCTTGTTGATTTCTGGTTATTTAATGGCTGGGTTGCTGGGCTGGGGCGCGTTTTTTGTTATCCGGCGCATGCAAGCGATTTCCTATGGAATGGTAATTGGTGGGGCGCTGGGCAATGTTGTGGATCGAGCCAGCTATGGTGCGGTCGTGGATTTCCTACATCTAAAAATAAATCTGTTTGATTACCAGCTGGAATTTGATGCGCTGGGGCGACATTTTTTCTTGTTGGATTTCTCGGACATGTTCCCATTTGTCTTCAATATTGCTGATATGGGCGTGGTCTTTGGGGTCACAATCTTGATCATCGACATGCTGCTCAACGATCAAGAATCGACGGCGGATAAAGAATAACGGGGGTGGCAGACTCTTGGGGCTGGAGCTTGGATCGAGTCTCGGGTACAAAAGGCCACCGCTTAACTGGAGCTAAGCTGACATGAGATTGCGTTCTGTATTTTTTGCCGCCATTACGGCGTCCATTGCCCTGACTGGTTGCAGCAGCGTCAGGCAGGGTTTTGGTGACGCGAAGGTCACACCGGACGAGTTCCGGACAGTTACTATCGCGCCGCTTACCGTTCCTCCACAGTATAATTTGCGCCCGCCGCGGCCCGGTGAGCCTCGCCCGGAAGAAATTTATCCGGACCAACGCGCTCGAGCGGCCTTGCTGGGCGCGCAAACCAACTTCGGTGGCAGTGATGCTGAGGCGCTGTTGGTTGCGCGTGCTGGCGGCAGCAGCGCGGATCCCTTTATCCGTTCGATCATTGATGGCGAAAGTGCCGAAGTCGTTCGCAAATCTCGCAGCTTTGCTGACCAGGTGATGTTCTGGCGCAATGGCAGCTATCAGCCGCCCGTTGACGCAACACCACTTGACGCTGAGGCTGAAGCCCAGCGACAGGAGAACGCATTTGGTGTGACCGGGGGAGGCGAAGTCGAAATTGAGCGCCGTCGCCGTCTTCTGCCGAAATTGCCGGGTCTCTGATCCAGGGATTATCGCCAATTTGACAAGTTCAGGGCCAGCCGGAAGGTTGGCCCTACTTCGTTCAGCCTTAGAATCAGCGGTAAGAATGATCGATGACTGAGATTTCGACCACGCAAAATCGACCCATTATTCGGCGCCTGCCTGCGCAGACGGTTAACCGTATTGCGGCCGGTGAAGTGGTTGAGCGTCCGGCATCCGTGGTAAAGGAACTGGCAGAGAACGCGCTGGATGCCGGCGCTACCCGCATCGAAATACAAGTCGAAGGTGGTGGGCTGAGCCGGCTGATTATCGAAGATAATGGCAAGGGCATGAGCGCAGAGGAATTGGCCCTGTCCATCGAGCGGCATGCAACATCAAAACTGCCGATCGCTGATAATGGTGATGACGATCTGCTCAATATATCCACCATGGGTTTTCGGGGTGAAGCACTGCCATCCATCGGCTCAATCGCGCGCCTGACGATTGTCAGCCAGGCCCGCGGTGTTGGTGACGCCTGGACGATCGATGTTGAGGGCGGTGAGCGGAGCGAAATACGTCCGGTGGCCCCGCTGGGGCGCGCGGGCACGCGCATCGAAGTACGCGATCTGTTTTACGCGACGCCTGCTCGATTGAAATTCCTCAAGAGTGAGCGGGCGGAAAACCAGGGCATTAATGACATCGTCAAACGGATGGCGATGTCGCGCCCGGACGTGGCGTTCTTTTTGACACTGGATGGACGCAAGCGGCTCTCCATTGCTGCCGAAACCGTCGGTGGTGCCAAGGCGCGCAAGGCGCGCCTGGCCGCGATTCTGGGGACGGAGTTTGGTGACAATGCGCTCGAGATTGATCAGGTGCGCGAAGACATTCGGGTCTCGGGTTTCGCTAGCCTTCCCACTTACTCACGCGGCAATGCACAGCACCAATTCCTGTTTGTGAATGGGAGACCCGTCCGGGACAAATTGTTGGGTGGTGCGGTGCGTGGAGCGTATCAGGATTTCCTGGCCCGTGACCGCCATCCTGTTGTCGCCTTGAATATCGATCTGCCGACAGACCAGGTTGACGTGAACGTGCACCCGGCCAAGACCGAGGTTCGGTTTCGCGATGCCGGTCTGGTGCGGGGTTTGATTGTGGGGGCGCTGCGTCATGCCTTGGCCGGAGCTGGCCACCGAGCGTCGACGACAGTGGCCGGATACGCATTGGGCGCGGCACGCCCGCAGGGATATCAGCCGGGACAGGGCTATCAACCGGGGCAAACACCAGCTCAACCTTATCAATCTGTCGCCGGAAGCGTGGCGGCCTGGGGGCGGCCTGCGGAGCCGCATCAGCCACAGGCATTTGAACCGGGTATGTCGGCACGTGTAGAGCCGGAGTTTCAGCATCAGCCAGGCGTTGCTCCCGTCGAGGCAGAGCCTGCGCCAGAATGGCCGCTAGGGGTGGCTAGGGCGCAATTGCACGAGACCTATGTGATTGCCCAGACAGGCGATGGGATTGTTATCGTCGACCAGCACGCGGCCCATGAGCGCCTTGTGTATGAGCGCATGAAGGCGATGATCGAGAAGACCGGAGTCGAGCGCCAGAAGCTGCTCGTGCCAGAGATTGTCGATCTGGGCGAGGATGAGGTGCAGCGGATTCTGGAACGCACCGATGAGCTGCAAGAATTGGGTTTGGTCGTAGAGGCCTTTGGTGCGGGAGCCATCGCGGTTCGCGAAAAGCCGGCCCTGCTGGCCAAGTTGGATATCCAAGGCTTAATCCGCGATCTCGCCGATGATTTGGCGGAATATGCCCAGACATTGTCGCTACGTGAAAAGCTCGAAGACGTCGTTGGCACCATGGCCTGCCATGGGTCGGTGCGCGCTGGCCGGCGTCTCAATGGCGAGGAAATGAATGCGCTTCTTCGAGAGATGGAAGAGACGCCGCATTCGGGTCAGTGCAATCACGGGCGTCCGACCTATGTGGAGCTAAAACTGGCAGATATCGAGCGGTTGTTCGGGCGGCGCTAGAAGAAGGGGGAGCTATCCCTCGCTCACGCTACTCGTAGAAACAACACTCTCGCCGCCCCGTACACTTTCTCGTCCAACTGCTCCCAAGCCGGCAGCTCCGGTGTTTCTTCGGTTCCGACCTCCAGCATGACAATCGCATCCTCGCTGAGCCATCCGCCCTTGAGCAGCTGGTGGAGCGTGCGTTCGCCCAGTCCCTTGCCGTAGGGCGGGTCAAGCAGAGCGATGTTGAATTGGCCACCGACATTCGGCGGGAGCTTTCCGAGGGCTGTTGCGTCGCGGCGATGCAAACGGGTGTGGCCAAACAGAGAAAGCATGTCGATGTTTTCGCGGATGGCACCGCGAGCGGCGGGCTCATTCTCAACAAATAAGCAGAAGGCCGCGCCGCGAGACATGGCTTCCAGACCCAGTGCGCCGGAGCCGGCATAGAGATCGATCACCCGCGCGCCATCCAGGGATGGTGCCCAGGGCGCGTGGCCGATCTGATTGAACATGGCTTCGCGGGCCCGGTCCGATGTGGGGCGGGTGTTTCGACCCTTCGGTGCGGTCAGGACCCGGCCGCGATGTTCTCCTCCGACGATACGCATGGCCTAGCGCCGTCCGCCGCGCGGCTTGTTGGAGGCGGGGCGACGCGATGGCGCGCGGCTTTTACCAGAGGCGGGCTTGCCGTCGGACTTTGTGGCACCCTTCGGGCGGGCATTGGGATTGGCCCAGGGGTTGATGTCGGGTGAGGGCTTGTCCGCATCGGAATGGCGGTCATCGCGCGATTTGTTGCCGTAGGGCTTGCCACCATGCGATTTGCTACCGGAAGACTTGCCCGCAGGGCGTGGTTTTGTCCCAGGCTTGCCGCCGCGTGCGCGCCCAGTGCCGGCACCGGCATCCTCGAGAAATGTTTTTGGTTTGCCGGGGTGGTTACGTGCCGGTTTTGCACCGGCCGGTTTCGGGTTGGTTTTGCCGCGTTCGGCAAGTTCGTCTTCTTCCTCGGAACGGGCCCGGCCCGGTTGACCCGGCCCACCAAATTGTTGCGATTTGGGTTTGCTGCGACCGCGATTGCCGGTTGGCTTCTTCGACGGTTCACTGTCGCCATAGACGGTGTCCTCGTCGAGCAAATGCCCGCACTGGTCCTTGAGTATCCGCGCTGGGATCAGCTTGATCTCGCCGGGAGGCATATCGCCGAGCTGGAATGGTCCATAGGCAATACGGATCAGGCGATTGACCTGCAGGCCTACAGTTTCCAGCACACGCCGGATTTCGCGGTTTTTGCCTTCACGAATTCCGATGGTGAGCCAAATATTCGTGCCCTTGTCGTTTTCGACCTCAACATCCATCGGTCCGTAATTGACGCCTTCTACGGAGACACCCTTTTTGAGCTTGTCGATCGTGGCCTGATCAATACGACCCCAAGCACGGACGCGATATTTGCGGTTCCAGGAGGTGGACGGCAGCTCGAGCGCGCGGGCGAGGCCACCGTCATTGGTCAGCAGGAGCAGACCTTCTGACGTCAAATCCAGACGCCCGATTGAAATCACTCGACCCATATCCTTGGGCAGGCGATCAAAAACCGTTGTGCGGCCTTCCGGGTCAGCGTGAGTCGTAACCAGGCCTGACGGCTTGTGATAGCGCCACAGCTTGGTGGGTTCGGCGGCCTCGACAGGCTTGCCGTCCACTTCAATCTTTTCCTTGCCGGTGACTTTAAAGGCCGGGGTGTCGAGCTGTTTGCCATTCACCTTTACGCGACCGTCCTCGATCATGCGCTCGACCTCGCGGCGCGAGGCGATACCGGCTCGGGCGAGGAATTTAGCGATACGCTCGCCAGCCGGTGTCTGTGGCTTTGTCTTGTCAGTCACGCTTGACCCTTTCGAATGGTCACATTAGTCCGCTTTATATGACGGATGCGCCCGATAACACGTTTATGCAAGCTGCGCTGCAACAGGCGCAGGCCGCCGCTGCGATTGGCGAGGCACCGATCGGGGCGGTGATCGTTGATCCAGTGACCGGTGAGATCGTGGCGGCAGCCCATAATAGCCCGATTGGTGACAACGACCCAACTGCGCATGCCGAGATAATGGTCATCCGGATGGCGGCGCAAAAGCTGGGTAATTACCGACTTCCGGGGCTGCACCTCTATGTCACTTTGGAACCCTGCGCGATGTGTGCCGGCGCGATCAGCCATGCGCGCATCGCACGATTGGTCTATGGTGCGTCGGATGAGAAGGGCGGGGCCATCGATAGCGGAGCGCAATTCTTTACCCAAAAAACCTGCCACTGGCGGCCTGATGTTGTGTCGGGAATCCTCGCCGAGGAAAGCGCTGAGATGTTGCGATCCTTTTTCAGGGAGCGTCGAAAGGCCAAGGCCGCGGAGAAAACCATTGCCCCATGATCCTGACCTCGCTGACCGGATGGAAACGGCCTTGCGGGAACGCGGAGCCGACCCGGAGCCGCGCAAAATGTTCGGAGGAGTGGCCTTCATGATTGGAGGCAATATGAGCTATGGCACCTCCAATGAGGAGATGCATGTGCGTGTAGGGCCCGAAGCCTATGAGGCGGCGTTGATCCGTGATGGTGCCCGAATCATGGACCTGACGGGTCGCGTGATGAAGGGGTGGGTGACCGTGGACGGTCCCTCTGACCTGTCGGACGAAGAAATCGGCAGTTGGGCGGATTTGACATTGGCCTTTGTGCGCACCTTGCCCGCCAAGTGAGTTCGAGCAAGCTGCGAACATGGCATCTCTACTAGCTCCGACTGTCACAAAAGCTTCGCTTGAATTAGTGCCCCGTCTGACCGATTTGAGCGACGTCAGTTTGGGGACATTTATGTTCGTCGTACGCCTAGCTCTTTTCGCTGCCCTGGTTTCGACCTTCGCAACACCTTTTGCGAAGGCCCGCGATCTGGACTCTGCGAATTTGACCGTGTGCCTCGACGCTCCACTCCTGCTGCGTAATGCGACAATCATCGACGCGACTGGCGAGTGGGACCATCAAGATATCTACGTCAAGAATGGCAAGATCTCCGCGATAGGTACCGAGCTAAACGTTGAGACGACTGCTGCCTTGCAGATTATCGATGTCGCTGGCGGTTTTGTGCGCCCACGTGCCGAGCAAACTTTACGCATTATCGTTCACACTGCGGATCGGGCAGCTAATGCCCGAGGCGTATCGCTGATTCCTGGGACGGCTGCGAATATGCAGGTGTCGACCACGCGCAATGGCGTTGCAGCAAGCACCGCGCTTGTGCTGGATATCGTTGATGGCCGGGTCGTTTCACAGCTTCAAAACTGCGTGGCCACCTAAGCGAGACTGTCTGAATTTTGTCCTGACGGAAAATCGCCCTATGCCGGTTGTGGCTCTAACCGGATGTGCTCATGACCCGTTTTGAATTCATCATCGTTCTCATGTCGATCATTGTCGGTCTCGGCATCACCGAATTGCTGACCAATGCAGCGCGGCAAATTCAAAATCGCAAAACCGTCAAACCCTATTGGATGCAATCGGGCATGGTGGCTTTCATTTTCATCGCGTTGCTACAGCAATGGTGGGAAAGTTGGGATTTGCAGGGAGTCGAGGGCTGGGGCTTTCTGACCATGATGCTGATGTTGGCCGGTCCGATCGGCCTGTTCATCACCGCGCACTTGATCTTTCCCAGCGAAATGAAAAATGTGGACCTGCGTGAGCACTATGCTCGCAATTCTCGTGCGATCTGGGTGGTGGCGGTGTTTGCTGTGATTACCGCCACACTATTCCGCCCCATCAGCTTTGGACACGAACTGATCGATCCGGACAATGCGTCCTCGGTTGTGATGCTGGGAGCTTTTATCCTGTTGGCCCTGATCCGCAATCGACGTTTCCACGAGATTGTATTTCCCGTGGTCTTTGGCGCGCTGGTGCTGGATATTTTCGTCTTCCACGCGGTGCTCTAGACCAGCCGCGCATCCAGCCCGTCCCGCGCGCTCGGCCATTCTTCCTTCAATATTGAGAACCAGACAGTATCTCGCCATTCGCCGTTCCAGGTGAGGATGTGGCGGCGCAATGTGCCTTCCTCGGTCGCGCCCATTTTGCGCATGGCGGCCTGGGAGCGCTTGTTGATCGCGGCGGTCTTGAGTTCGACACGTTCGGCACCGTTGTCGAAGGCATTCCCGATCAGGAGGCGTTTGCAGGCCGGATTGATTTTCGAGCCGCGAACCGAGGCTTCATACCAGGTCCAGCCGATTTCCAGGCGTTTATGATCGACGGAGATCACCAGATAAGCCGAGTGACCGACATATTGGTCAGCGGCCTTATCAAAGACGGCATGGGAAATTTGCTTGCCGGCCTGGGTCGCGCTCAGCATGGCATCAAACCAGGTGTCGAAATGCTCGCCATTGCCCTGCATTGTGGTCTGCGGCCACATCGACATGTCGTTCGCCAACGGACGCAGCGGCTCGCGATGTTGCTCTGTGAGCGGCTCAAGGCGGACGATGTGATTTTCGAGGATTTGCGGCGTGATCTGCATACTCAACTCCCGGTCAGCAACAGAACCCCGCGTATCACGTAGATCAGGCCGATGCCCGTCACGATCCATTTCGTCCAGTTACGGAATTGGACGTCAGTCATTTTTTCGAGCAGGCGTGCGCCCAGAGTCGTACCGCCAATCGCTAATGGCGCGGCGATCAGCAGGAATTCAGGGTTGGGCAGGGCACCGGCAGCGAGGGCTGGAGCGATGTAATAGGCGATCTTCACACCGTGGGAGATGACTTGAGTGGCGGCCTTGGTGGCGACGATGCTGCGCCGGTCGCGTTCGGTCTGGGCGAAGAACACATCGAGCAGGGGACCAGAGACACCGGCGACCGTGTTAAGACCGGTAATCAGCACGCCGGACGCAATGGCGTGGGCGGGCTTTGTGGCGTCGAGATGGATCCACCGGCGCGGCACCCAGATGACGCCCGGAACCAGTCCGAGGAGGATAAAGAGCCAGGCCTTGTCGAGTTGAAAGGCGGTAAAGAAAAGTAGCCCTGCCGCGGCGGCAGAGCCCGCCAAAAACAGGCCAAGAAGTTTCCAGTCGATCCATTTCCGCAACAACACAGCGCGCCAGCCATTGGACACCGACTGCACAGCGCCATGCACGACCATGGCGGCCGAGACGGGCAGGAGCAATACCAGCACGCCCATCAGGATGAGACCGCCCGCCATGCCAAATACACCAGAAATGAAGGCGGTCACGAAGACGCTGAATAGGATGGCGAGGATGGCGATCATGAGTGAGGTTTAGGCGGTCTCCAGCGTGGCGGGCAAGTCAGGCTCCCGCCTTCTTCGCAAAGCCCCAGGCTGCTTGTGACAGCGGTTCCACCACTGCGCCCATTTCGATACCCTTGGTATTCGACGCATTGCCTTGCAGGGCGCGCGAATAGACGCCTTGCACGATGGAGGCGAGGCGGAAGGTGTTGAAGGCGAGGTAGAAATCCAGCGCCGGAATGCCGTCGCGATTGGTGCGTTGGCAATAGGCGGCTGTGTATTCCTCGATCGAGGGAATGCCCATTGAGGCAATATCGACACCGAGAAAGCCGCCACGGACTTCGGGGGGCATGACCCAGCCCATGAGCTGGTAGGTGAAGTCGGCGAGCGGGTCGCCGAGGGTGGAGAGTTCCCAGTCGAGCACGGCGATGACGCGCGGCTCTGTGGGGTGAAAGATCATATTGTCGAGGCGGTAATCGCCGTGCACGACGCTGGTGCGCTCCTGCTCGGGCGCGGCGTCGGGCAACCAGTCGATGAGCTTGTCCATTGAGCTGACGGTGGTGGTTTCGGCGGCGCGGTATTGCTTGGTCCAGCGGCCGATCTGGCGCTGGAAATAATTGCCCGGCTTGCCGTAATCTCCAAGGCCGGCGGCCTCGATGTCGATGCTGTGGAGATGCGCGAGCGTCGCATTGGAGGCGTCGAAGATCTGGCCGCGCTCCTCCGGTTCCATGCCCGGAAGCAGCCCGTCCCAGAAAATGCGACCCTCAACAAATTCCATAACGTAGAATTCGGTGCCTATGACTTCGCGATCCATGCACAGGCCGAACATAACCGGCGAGGGGAAACCCGCTCCGCCGAGCGATTTCATCACCTTGTATTCACGATCAACGGCGTGAGCCGAGGGCAGTAATTTCCCTGGCGGCTTTCGCCGTAATACGTAGGACCTGTCAGGCGTATCCAGCTTGTAGGTCGGATTGGACTGACCGCCCTTGAACTGGCTGACGGTCATCGGACCGTCAAACCCGCCCACATTCTCGTTCATCCAGGCCGCAAGGGCCGCCTCATCAAAACTCAGGGATGATGCGACATCCTTGGTCCCGGAAAAACTGTCGTCCAGATCGCTCATTCGCTCTTGTGTACCGTCCCGCCTTGCATGACGAAATCAACGTCCATCAATTCGGCAACGTCTTCAAGCGGGTTGCCGTCTACGGCGATGATATCGGCGTATTTTCCGACCTCAATCGTGCCGATATCGTCGGCCATTTCGAGGTGAGCGGAGGCGTTGATGGTTGCGGTGACGAGGGATTCCATCGGTGTCAGTCCGGCTTCTACGAGCAGTTGGAATTCGCGGGCGTTCTGGCCGTGACGAGAGACACCGCTATCCGTGCCAAAGGCGATCATCACACCGCCATCATGCGCGCGGCGGATCATTTGCAGCATCTCCGCGCCGACTGTTATGGCCTTTTCCCGAATGGCAGGTGTCATCCAGTCAGAGGTTCGGGCGATTTCGGCAACGGTTGCACCGGCAAGGACCGTTGGGACTAGATAGACATCATTGCGGCGGAATAGGCGAATGGAGTCATTATCCAGATAGGTGCCATGCTCGATGGAGGCGCCACCGGCCTCGATGAAGGAATTGATCCCGGTCACGCCATGGGCGTGAGCGGTGACCTGACGGCCCATCATTCGGGCGGCCTCGACAATGGAGACCAGCTCATCGTCGAAAAATTGTTGCTCGGTCCCGGCGGCTGTGTTGGAGAGGACACCGCCAGTAGCCGTGATCTTGATGACATCCACGCCCGAGCGCACCAGCTCGCGCACGGCGCGGCGGCAATCGTCGGGACCGTTACAGGCCGCGCGACTGGACAGGAGGTCCATCACATCGTTGGAATAGCCATTGATATCGCCATGGCCGCCGGTTGGCGTGACGGCAGGGCCCGAGACGCGCATGCGCGGTCCGACCACGTCACCATCCCGGATCGCGTTGCGCAGGCCGACGGAGGATTCCAGATCGCCGCCAACGTCCTGAACCGTGGTAAAGCCGGACATCAGCGTCGTGCGGGCATGTCGGGCGGAGTCATATGCGACATCCGCGGAACTCATGGTGACTGTGTTGAGCCGACCCTGCGGGCTCAGCTCACCGCCGAGATGCACATGGCTGTCAATTAGTCCCGGCATGACGAAGTCGTCGGACAGATCGATGATGGTCGCGCCCTCGGGCGTCACAAAACCGTCCTGGATGCTCTCAATGCGATCACCGCGGATCAGGATGGACTGGTCGCTCACCGGCTCATTGCCCGGCACAGCCAGAAGCTGACCGGCGTGGATGACCGTCAGTGGTGCGTCGTCCTGCGCCAGCGCGACGGACGACGTCAATGCGACGGCCGTCGCCATAAGGATTGATCGAAACATGTTTGCTCTCCCCGCAAGATTGTTTGTGGCGAGTGTGCTGGTTGTGCGCGGGGAGTCAAATGCTTGGGGGAATAGGGTGGGTGAAAACTGGTCGCGCACCGCGCAAAATCCACCATGAATGTCTTGCCGGAACTTCGCCTCATCAGATTAATCGCGTCAAGGGCGCACAGCGCCGCTTCGCGGTTTCACCCTTGACGCGATTAATCTGATGAGGCCCGCTGGCTGACAAGACAAGTATGGATGGCCCTGTGTGGGCGCACTTGTTTTTGACGGCGCTAGTGCGCCTTGAGCGCGCGCCAGGCGATATCCCGGCGGCAAAACCCGTCTGCCCATTCGATGTCGTCCACGGCCGCATAAACCCGATCCGCGGCATAGTGCAGGCTTTCGCCAATCGCGGTCACATTGAGCACGCGGCCACCGGCGGC